>Ga0184629_10000590_pt1 | contig 16173 bp, 15 predicted proteins | sample PLM4_32_b1_FD_133158 | JGI IMG/M metagenome (GOLD analysis project Ga0184629, IMG submission 133158) | Groundwater sediment microbial communities from an aquifer in East River, Colorado, USA - PLM4_32_b1 | ecosystem: Environmental > Terrestrial > Soil > Riparian zone | place: USA: East River... | reverse complement strand
TTGAAGTAACCGGAGTAACGGAGGCTCAACCGCTTAATGTTCACTTTGGTTTTGATTATTTGCTATCCATTTACACCAACCCATTTATTAAAGACTTTGAATGGAGCTGGATCTGGACGCAGGTAGTAACGTATGTAAAGCTCAGACCGGAGGCCAATGTTCAGGCTTTGAATACGAAGTTAAAAACATTCGCGGATCGTCATGCGCCGGAGACTTTCAAGCGATTTAACATGGATTACAAGGAGTTCCTGAAAGAAAAAGGAGGATGGAGGGTGTATCTGCAGCCTGTTACAGAAATCTATTTGTATTCTGATAAGATTGGTAACAGATTGGGCCCTGTAGGAGATATAAAGTACGTATATGTCCTGGGTATTATAGCGTTGTTCATTCTACTCATTGCCATCGTTAACTTTGTGAATCTCTCGACGGCCAGAGCGACCAAACGGGCAAAAGAAGTCGGCGTGAAAAAGACACTGGGTATGATGCGTGGCTCACTCATCGCTCAGTTTCAAATGGAACACATTTTACTCACCATGCTCTCCATGCTTTTGGGATTGGGTGTCATGGAATTGCTTCGCTTACTGATCCAGCCATTTGTCGGCATTGAGATACCGATCTCTGCCTGGAGTACCGGAAAATTTGTGCTGATCATTTTTACACTCCCGCTGGTGATTGGATTTCTCGCCGGATTATATCCTTCTTTTTACCTTACCTCATTTCGCCCCGCACAAGTATTGAAAGGAAAGCTGATCAGCGGTATCCGATCCTCGGGCATGCGTAATGGTCTCGTGGTCTTTCAGTTCACGATCTCAATTGCTTTAATGGCCGCTACGCTCATCGTGTTTAAGCAACTCGATTTCTTCCAGTCCAAAAGCGTTGGGTTTGAGAAGGAAAATTTATTGGTGATTAACAACACCGATAAACTGGGAAAACAGCTTGAGTCTTTTAGAGAAGAGATTTCTCATTACCCGGGTGTAACAAGCGCATCTGTTTCAACTGACATTCGCAAGAGTTTCGAGGACATCTTCATGAATGAGGGAGATCAACGAAAGCTTTCTATTTCCGCTTTTAAGATAGATGATCATTTCTTTGAGACTACCAGAATGACCCTCTTGTCTGGCCGGTCTTTTGGTGAGAACAGACCTGCGGATAAAAGTGCTGTCATCATCAACGAAACAACAGCACACCTCCTGGGCTGGAGCGCAGAGCAAGCTTTAGGTAAACGAATTAGTTATATCGGAGATGATCTGGATAAACCACAGGAAATTATTGGTGTGGCACGTGACTTTCATTTGCAGTCCCTGCACCAAAACATCATGCCGTTTATGTTTTTTAATATTTCCTCCAATTATGAGGAGAATGGCCGGATTGTTTTGGTTCGTTACAATACACGGGAACTTCCCGCACTGATCGCCAAGATAGAGCATAGATGGAATCAGCTGGCGGAAGCCACGCCTTTTGAAACTTCATTTTATGATGAAGAAGTAAAGATGCAATATCAACAGGAATCGCGGGTAGCCTCGCTGATGTCTGTCTTCACAGGCTTATCCATAACAATCGCAGTTATTGGTCTCGTTGGTTTGGTTGCCTATTCCGCAGAACAGCGTAAAAAGGAAATTGGCATCCGGAAAGTCTTTGGTGCCTCATTGGGAAGAATTTACGTTATGATAAATGCACAATACATTCGTCTCCTGGGTATTTCACTATTGATTGCAACCCCGGTATCTTGGTGGCTGATGCAGCAATGGCTGAACACATTTCCTTACCGTACGGAGATCAACCCCTGGATTTTTATTACCGCAGGTATTACAGAACTTATCCTGGCGCTGCTTTGTGTAGGATATCTCGCACTACGCGCCGCCTCGCTCAATCCAGCAGCGGTACTAAAAGATGAGTGAAGGGAAAATTGGAAGACTAAACACCAGAAGATCCATAATTTTCTAATCTTCCAATTTTTTAATCTTCAATCTTCGGTCTCCCCCAAGAGAGAGTATAGCAAAGAATAGCTTCTCTATGCTATATTCGCGCAAAACTCATAACCAATGAAAAAACTGACATTTTATATTCTAGCGGCTGGAACGCTGCTATTTTCATGTTCCTCCGAAAAAAAGCAAGAACAGCTTACCGGGATTGGAATCAATCTTGAAAATATCGACACGGCAGTAAGGCCGCAGGACGATTTTTTTAAGTATGTTAATGGAGGGTGGATAAACAAAACAGAGATACCTGCAGATCAGGGACGTTGGGGCTCCTTTAATGAATTGCGCGAATTTAACAACAATGCTGTTTTGAAAGTTTTGAAGAAAGCCGCTGAAAATACCGCTCTGTATCCGGACGGTACAGACCAACGCAAAGCCGCAGACTTTTACTCTGTCGGAATGGATTCCCTCCTTGCAGAAAAGGTTGGGATAGATCCATTAAGACCCTACTTTGAAAAGATCAATAGTGTTAAGGATAAAAACGAAATTCAACATTATCTAACAGATGATGTACTTACTGGCGGCGGCGCATTTTTTGGATTCGGTATCCTTCCTGATTTTAAGAATAGCAAAAAAATGGCAGCATACATCGATGCCGGCGGGCTAGGATTGCCAGAGCGGGATTATTATCTCCACACGGATGCTAAGTCTAAAGAGACGCGGGAGAAATATAAGATCCACCTTTCGAACTTGTTTAAGCTTGCTGGAGATTCAGAAGATAAAGCAACAGCAGCAGCAAATACCGTGTTAGCGCTAGAGACCCAACTGGCGAAATCCATGTTAAGCAAAGAGGATAAAAGAGATCCAGGCAAGCTGTATAATCCTAAAACAAATTCAGCGCTGTCGAAACTTACACCATCTATAAATTGGCAAAACTATTTTTCCGATCTCAAAATAACGGAGGATACCATCATAGTTATGGAACCTGAATACCTGAAGGCCTATGAAAAAGTTGTGGGGACGTTCAAACTGGATGACATTAAAACGTATTTAAGAGCAGCCTTGCTAAGGGGATCAGCACCTTTTCTAAATCACGCTTTTGTTCAAGAATCTTTTGATTTCAATACTAAATATTTGCACGGAACAGAGACCATGCGCCCGCGTTGGAAAAGAGTATTGGATGTAACAGATGGTTACCTGGGAGAGGCCATCGGCAAACTCTATATTGATGAAACGTTTCCACCTGAAGCAAAACAAAAAGCACTGGCCATGGTTGAAAATATCAAGCTTGCTTTTGCAGAGCGTGTAAAGAGTTTGGACTGGATGTCTGACTCGACAAAACAAATGGCCCTTGCCAAACTAAGCACCTTTACGGTTAAGATTGGCTACCCGGATAAATGGAAAGACTATTCAGATCTTGTCATAGAAAAGTCACCAGAAAAAGCCTCCTATTTCAATAATGCGGTCAATGCTTCCCGCTTTCAGGTCCAGGAGCAAATCGACAAACTCGGAAAACCGGTTGATAAAACGGAATGGCAAATGACACCGCAGACTGTCAATGCCTATTACAATCCATTGTTTAATGAAATTGTATTTCCTGCCGGTATCCTTCAGGCTCCATTTTATGATTACCGTGCCGATGAAGCGGTAAACTACGGTGGTATCGGTGCTGTAATTGGTCATGAACTATCGCATGGGTTTGACGATAAGGGAAGTCAGTTTGATGCGGATGGAAACTTAAAGAACTGGTGGGCTGAAAGTGATCTTACAAAGTTTAAGGAAAAGGGTAAGACTTATGTAGATCAATTCAATGCCTACGAGCCGCTTCCTGGACTCTTTGTCCAGGGTGAGTTTACGTTGGGAGAAAATATTGGAGACTTGGGAGGATTGGCCGTAGCATTTGAAGGTTTGCAGCGTTACTACAAAGAAAATAAGAAACCTGATTTAATAGACGGTCTTACACCTGAACAGCGCTTTTTCATGTCATGGGGGACAATCTGGCGTACTAAATCCAGGGATGAGACACTGCGCACGCAGGTGCTCACTGACCCACACGCTCCGGGTATGTATCGGGCCAATGGGCCATTGACCAACTTCGAGCCATTCTACAAAGCGTTTAATGTTGTGGAAGGGGACAAGATGTTCAGACCCGAGAGCGAACGGGTGAAGATCTGGTAGAAGAGTCAACCGTCTTTAATTCATATATTGGTTAGTTGGTGGCAAGCCACAAAAATCTTCTTTGGGCATACAAAGGAGAACCAAATGGCCAACCAATGGATAAGTGGGGTGTCACGGGAGACGACTTAGAATTTTGGCAAGCGTTCTCGCGGACAGTTGCGTATGCCACATACTTAACTCTCACAAAATAGTGCGGGAGACAAACGTCCTTAAGGGAAAAGCTGTTAAAATTCAATAAAATGAAAAATATACTATTGATCTTAGTCCTGCTTTCCTTCTTTTTCAATTCACACTCCCAAGACTTAATCACCACCACTAAGGGCGAAGAAATTAAAGCTAAGGTCAAAGAAATCGGCGAGTCAACTATAAGCTATTATAAATTTGATAATCAAGCTGGCCCTTTATATACGAAAAACATTGAAACAATATTTCAAATTAAATATGAAAATGGCACCATCGAGATATTCAACAAAGTACAGTGCTTCTTGATGAAAATTTATTAAAAGTGTCAAGAGACAATCCACATGATTTATTAAAAAAAGGAAATAATGTGTTTATAGAAATTCCGGATGAAGCATCCAGGGCTGGAGAAAGGTACTTTGTGGAATCTTTAAAGGATTGGGGTTATTGGCATGTTGTAAGTGATGAAAATGAGGCACATTTCATAATTGAGTTTAATATTGACAAAAAGGCGATGTTAGATAAAGCTTCTTGGCTTGTTTTTAAGACTAGAGAAAAAAAAGAATTCAAAAAATCAGAAACCTATAGAGGAAGTACTTCTGCTTTTAATGGCTATAACGCATTTAAGGCCGTTGCACAGAAAGTTGTTGAGAAATATTTGAAAAAGGAGTTCAAATAGATTTCTGACAGAGCCCTTAAAGGCAAGAAATTAAAATAGCAATAATAAAATGACGAAAGAATAGCTAATCATGAAATTTAATAAGCACATAAAGAATTAAATATGAAAGCAATTATTCGAGACCTTACACCAAACGTATTAGTTAAGTCGATTTCCTTTGAAAATGAAAATCCATATGGAATATTTACTGAGGATTTGAAAGTAGAGCTATTGGATGTTTCGGATCGCGAAGCCGGACTTCGACAAATACGATCTCAAAATGGCTTTATAATAGAACTACAGCAGAGTGAAAACTCGTATATAGTATTATTCGACAAAACCAAGTATCCGACCAGTTAAACAATATGAGCCGTTAGTTTGACAACGCTTATGACTCTTTCATTTTGACCAGAAAAAAAAAATGAAAAAAGCATCCTGCAAGGGGCCAGCCACCAACAAATGCATATGCAATACCGGGTTTTTGCACAAGGATTTATAAAACATTTTACTAACTTGGTTTCACTAACGGCTGACAGTGACGCGTAAGTCGGGCTTGGCATTCGTTCTTCATTTACCAAGCCCTCCTACTCCCACTACTGCATATGCATGGGTCGTTACCGCCCATGCTTAACCGTGGACAATTAAACGTTATAGCAAAGTTATTTCACTGGGACAATTACGACTTACGAGAGATTTGTTAAATTAAATTTAGAGTAAGGTTAATAAAACCCCACCCCAAGCAACTCATGAAGATTCTCGTCAACCCTTTTGGCACATTTGGCTGCCACATATTCAGTCGCACACCCAAAGCAGCCAAAAGAGCCAACCAAACTTTCCAAAATCAAAAATTTGCCAGTAAGATTCTGATGATCGTCATCATTTTTTCATTTCGCATTGTAATCGGACAGGACAATCCAAAAGCACTCGAATATCTAAAAAGAGGAATTGGCAAATTAGAATCAACCTCCAAAGTGACCGAACAGGATAAAGACAAAAATCCTTTTATAGTAAATGAGTTGCTTGAATCAGCGAGAACAGATTTCAATTCTGCAATATCAATTGATCCAGGTTTTACTGAAGCTTATTTTAGAAGAGGATTGTGTTTCTATAAGTCATATCAATACAAAAAAGCGATAACAGATTTTGAAAAGGTATTGGCAAAGGATGACAATAATTTTGAAGCCTTGCGCTGGTTGAGTTCTTGCAAGATCCAGGACTCTTATAGCTATGGCAATCCAACGATGATTTTAACCGAAACAATGGAAATCCTAAATAGGCTCATCAAATTAAAACAGACTGATTATTCTTTATATTTTGAGAGGTCGCTAGTTAAAATGCGATTACAGGATTTTAGGGGAGCAATCGCTGATGTCACCGAATCCATCAACTTGTTGCCCGACTATTACTATTATTTCTCTCAACGAGCGTTGTATTGGCACAGGTTAAATAATTATGCGAAATCTATTGAAGATTATACCAAAGCCATCTCATTAGCTAGTAGCGAATCCGCTCTCAGCATTGGAAGTCTTTATAATTCCAGAGCATATGCCAAGATTGGTATGGATGATGTTGAAGGTGCTTGTTTAGACTGGAGTAAAGCTGGTGAGTTGGGGGTAACTGGAGCTTACGAAGCTATAAGAACACACTGTAATTAACGTCAAATGAAAATAAGAGTGGCACCGCGACTAGAAAAGAATTAAATTCATTCATCTTTTTTTGTACCCAGGAAAGTTTGCTCTCAAGACGCTTGTTATCTCGATTGGAATTTAAGTACTCTTGAATAATTTCAAAAAAACTTTGGGATGACTCCTTAAACCATTGGATATTTGGAGTGCCTGCATCCTCGAACGCTTTACTCCGGCCAAAGTATTTAAAGAGATCAATAAATACATTTCCATCATTATCTTCCGAAAGCATTGTACCAATTATTTTTTTATCAACGACATTGAAAGTATTAAGCAATAATTTATCAATCAATATCCGCGGGCTTATCGCTGATTTTTCTAGACTTACTGCATTGACGAGACCTTTACCAAGTAGAATATTTTCCTGCGAATAGAATTCTCCAACAGAAATACCCCCACGCAGTGGCAAGTTCTTTTCAAACATTTTGACTTGAAAATCAATTAACATATGGATTAGCATATAAAATTGCTCGGCACTTCCTTGCTCATTCAACTCAATGGCAATAACAACGCTATCGGAAAGTAAAAAATATTTATACTCAATTGGGATTTTTGAAGAAGGGGATTGGATTTGATTTTTCTCGAATGAATAAGTATGCATAGCAAATGCCACGTCCCGAATTGAGCTTGATCCAGTGTCAAATAATTGAAGGATTGTAAGACAGTCCTCAAGAGAATTTTTAAGCACATAATTTCCAAAACCTAAAATATCAATATAGACAATGATACAAGGATTCATGATTGAAAGGGTTATTGAGTAAGAATTCAATTTAGATAATTAACTAAGAAACGCGAAAATGATTTAAGTCTCCAAAGTTCAGATGCCTCTGTGACTTTTGTAACCTGGGTAAGAGGATATTTTAAGTCCTCTACCGAGCAGCGATTTCGGATTTCAAGCACGTAAGAAGACTCACATTCAGAAGCTTGCGATTGCAGATGATGTAGGATACAGCTGAGCGTTTCACATTGATGATACTTGGCTAATATGAGTGACCTTTTTAGGACTTGACTAGGAACGGACGTAAAAACTATCCAGGAGGTAAATGGTTTCTGGGTTCTATACTACCTTAAACTGGAAACACTTGAATACATAAATATTGACAACAGGGAAGCTGCCGTTATTATCGTGGATTGGATATTTTTTAGTAAATACACTAAATACTTGGAGAATATTCCAAACTATGGTGACTGAAGAGGTCTCTCAGATAATCACACCAATTTGACACATGCGAACAAGCCGCAAACGCTTCAAACTCAGGCTTTAGATCTGCAATTTTCCAATTTTCCAATCTTCCAATTTTGTAATACCTCAAGACTTTACTATTATTGCCCTCGCTAAGGGTGAAAATTACTATGGGAAAAGGGGATAAAAAAACTAAAAAAGGCAAAATCTGGAAGGACTCTTATGGAAATTCCAGGAGAAAAAAAGCCCTTAAGGCCAAGCTCAAGAGAACAGCTTCTAAGAAGTCTACCCGGGCTGTAGTGACGGAGGAAGCTGCTATAAAGCCTAAGAGAACTGCAGCCAAGAAGAAAACAGACGCTTAATCTAATATGGTAAGATTTACGAACATTGCATGGTGGTGGCACAGATCTAGATTCGATATGTGAACAGCCTTGTTATGACTTTACGATAAGCCGAAGGCCTGCTGTTCACAGCAGGCCTTCGTTTTTTATAACTAAAACAGTAATAAGAAATCGTTTTCAAATGAAATACAAACTTAAGACCTACGCTAAAAAACTACTGGCGGATACCCTGACACCGGTGAATATTTACTTAAAGCTTCGTGATGTTTATGCCGGAAGCATATTGCTTGAAAGCTCCGACTATCATAGCCATGAGAATAGTTTATCCTTTATCTGCTGTGATCCTATTGCAGCGTTTCAGGTGAAAGGAACGTCCGTTGAAAAAAGGTATCCGGACGGTCAAATTGAAAACGAAAACATTACGAAAGTAGGCCAGGTAACAACGTTATTGGAAGATTTCAGAAACGCATTTGAGCCTGAAACTATTTCGTCCAAATATGTGAACTGTGGTTTATTCGGATATATGGCCTATGATGCGATTCGGTTTTTTGAAGACATTTCCATCACACAACAGGAACAGCACATTCCGGATATTCTTTACAAACTTTATCGTTACGTAATCATTGTTGATCATTTCTCCAACGAGCTTAATCTCTTTGAGCATTGCTACGAAGGGAAAGGAGAGTGCAGAAACACGCTGGATAAAGTAGAGCAGATTATTTTCAGCAATCGCTTTTCTACGTACCGATTTGTCCTGACAGACACGGAAACATCAAATATTGGCGATGAAGAATTTCTAAACGTGGTCGAAAAAGGAAAAGAACATTGTTATCGTGGCGATGTATTTCAGATTGTCCTGTCCAGAAGATTTACAACGGGTTTTAAAGGAGATGAGTTTAATGTTTACCGGTCCTTACGTTCAATTAATCCGTCTCCTTATCTGTTTTACTTTGATTTTGGAAGCTTTAAACTTTTTGGCTCTTCGCCGGAAGCACAACTTCAGGTAAGCCATGGTAAGGCGCATATCTATCCAATTGCTGGAACTTTTAGGCGATCAGGGAATGATCAGGAAGATGCAGCCATTGCTGCCAACCTGGCCGCGGATGAAAAGGAAAATGCTGAACACGTTATGCTGGTTGACTTGGCGCGAAACGATATGAGTCGCAATGCTGAACATGTTACGGTAGAAGTATTCAAGGAAATTCAATTCTACTCGCACGTCATTCACCTCGTCTCTAAAGTGACGGGTACATTAAAGAAAAATACATCTGTAGTGGGCATGGCGGCAGATACTTTTCCGGCTGGAACATTGTCGGGTGCACCGAAGCACATGGCGATGACATTGATCAATAAATATGAAAATATTAACAGAAGTTTTTACGGAGGAGCCATAGGCTTTATGGGTTTTGACAGCTCTTTCAATCATGCCATTATGATCAGAACATTCTTAAGTCATGAAAATAAATTGATCTATCAGGCAGGAGCCGGGGTGGTTTCAAAATCCAATGCACAGAGCGAGCTACAAGAAGTGAATAACAAGCTAGCAGCGTTGCGGAAGGCGGTATTGATGGCGGAGAGGATTTGAAGATTGAAAGATTGGAAGATTGGAAGACTATGTTTCACAATAAAAATTTAACGTTATGGCTACGATTAAAAGATTTGAGGACCTGGAGGTCTGGAAGGAGGCAGTGAAAATGGGTGTATCAATTTATAAAGTAACGGAAGAAGGAATGATGACTAAGGATTTTAGTGCCAGGGATCAGTTGAGACGTGCTGCAATTTCTGTTTCCAACAATATTGCCGAGGGATTTGAGTATAATAACAACAGATCATTTATTCGATTTCTAATGTATGCAAAAGGATCGGCAGGAGAACTCCGAAGTCAGCTCTATGTTCTGAAAGAAGCGGGCATGATTGAAGAAACCAAATTTCATCCCCTATGGGAAAGTGCCCTAAAACTTTCAAAAGGCATAGAAGGCTTTAGAAAATACCTGCGAGAATTCGACAAGCGAAAACCCAATTTTTAAATTTTCCAATCTTCCAATCTTATGAAGATACTCGTGATTGACAACTATGATTCGTTTACCTATAACCTTGTTCATATCATCCGTGCACTAGGGCATCCGATGGATATTTACCGCAACGATAAAATAGCTGTGGAAGAAGTAAAGAAATATGATAAGATACTGATAAGTCCCGGGCCGGGTATTCCCGATGAGGCAGGGATTATGAAACAGGTAGTTAAGGAATATGGATCTTCAAAAAGCATTTTGGGTATATGTCTGGGCCATCAAGGCATCGGTGAAGTATATGGGGCAAAACTTTTTAATATTCCGAAGGTTCTTCATGGGGTTACATCCACCGGGTTGGTAAGTGATCGTAGTGAGTATCTTTTTAGGAATGTTTCTGATAGTTTCCAGGCAACGCATTATCATTCCTGGGCCATTTTAGCGGAAAGCGTTACTGCTGATTTAAAGGTTACAGCCGTAAACAATGAAGGGCTGATTATGGGATTAAGTCACGTACGGTATGATGTCAGGGGATTACAGTTCCATCCTGAATCCATCATGACTCCGGAAGGCCCAAAGATGATTGAAAACTGGCTCAACCATTAATAAAGCCGAACAAACAAGCCTTCAACACATCTAAATATGAAACAGATATTAAATGAGCTGATTGATCACCGGTCTCTCACAAAAGAGTCGGCTAAAAATGTATTGGTCGAGTTGGCCTCCGGCAAATATAACCCCAGTCAAATGACAGCATTTATGACGGTGTATATGATGCGCAGTATTACCGTGGATGAATTACAGGGTTTCCGGGATGCTATGCTCGAACTATGTGTTCCGGCCAGGTTTGATCTGCCTGTCATGGATGTATGTGGAACAGGAGGCGATGGAAAAAATACGTTTAACATGTCAACACTCTCGTCGTTTGTGGTCGCCGCTGCAGGACAACCTGTTGCAAAGCATGGGAATTATGGGGTATCCTCTGCCTGTGGGTCCTCTAACTTGCTGGAATTTTTTGGTTATAAATTCACGAATAATATTGATGCCCTTAAACGAAGCCTTGATCATGCCAATATTTGTTTCATGCATGCTCCTTTGTTTCATCCGGCAATGAAGAATGTAGCACCCATCCGGAAAGAGCTAGGAGTCAAAACTTTTTTCAACATGCTTGGACCGATGGTGAATCCGGCTTTTCCGACGCGTCAGCTTGTTGGCGTATTTAGCCTTGAGCTTGCCCGTCAGTACGGATACTTGTATCAAAATACAGACAAGGATTTTGTGATTCTTCATTCGCTGGATGGATACGATGAAGTTTCCCTTACAGGGCCGTTCAAATACTTTTTTAATGGTGGTGAAAAGATTGTTGAGCCTGTAGATCTTGGGTTGCCTGAGTTATCTTATGAGGATATCAGGGGTGGCAATACCGTGGAGGAATCAGCCAAAGTATTTATGAATGTACTGGAAGGGACAGGCTCGGCCGCTCAAAATGCAGCCGTTATCGCCAATGCAGGCATGGCCCTTTATGCTGCAAATCAGAAAGACGGGATTCTGAAAGCAATCCATAAAGCTTCGGAAGCATTGGTGTCGGGCAGAGCTCTTCAGTCTTTTAAAAAATTGATGGAAGTAAGCAGTTAAGAATAGCATTGATTCATGAATATTTTAGACCAGATCATCGAACACAAACGAACGGAAGTTGCAACCCGGAAAAGTCTTTACCCGGTAAAACTCCTGGAGCAAAGTATTTACTTTGCTACACAGCCTGTTTCCTTAAAGAAGTATGTTCAACGTGAAGATAAGTCTGGTATCATTGCGGAGATCAAGCGTAAGTCGCCATCAAAGGGCGTTATTAACGCTTATGTTTCGGTTGAACGGACATCCATTGGATATATGCAAGCAGGTGCGTCGGCACTTTCAATTTTGACGGACAACCATTTCTTCGGTGGCAGCAATGATGACTTAACCCTGGCCAGAAAATATAATTTCTGTCCGATACTTCGCAAAGACTTCACTATTGATGAATATCAGATTATAGAGTCCAAATCCATTGGAGCAGATGCAATCTTGCTAATCGCTGCGGCGCTGGAGCCCAAACGATTAAAAGGGTTGGCTGCCTTTGCCCATTCTTTTGGGTTAGAAGTTTTGCTGGAGGTTCATGATGAAGCCGAATTAAATGCTAACCTGGAGGCAGGCGCAGATTTGATCGGCGTGAATAATCGTAATCTCAAAACATTTGAGTTGAACGTAGAGGTTTCAAAGCGATTGGCAGGAATTATACCTTCGAATGCCGTTAAAGTATCAGAGAGTGGAATTGAATCCGTCAGTACCATTATAGAATTAAGAAAGTTTGGATTTGAGGGATTTCTGATGGGCCAAAACTTTATGCAGCATAGTCGCCCGGAGGTTGTGTGTAAGGAATTTATAGATGAACTTAAAAGTGTTAAGGAGTAAAATTGGATGCGTAAAGTCAATGGTCAATGGTCGATAGTCCATTGTCCCTACCTAAAAAGAGATGAGCGGAGAAAGAAAGATAAGTATTAAAATCTGTGGTATGCGTGATGCAGATAACATCCTGCAGGTAGCTTTATTTAGTCCTGATTATTTAGGATTTATTTTATTTCCTGAATCGCCTCGTTTTGTAGGAGAGGATTTTAGGATTCCGGGGAGCTTACCATTATCCATAGAACGAGTCGGTGTCTTTGTGAATGAAACAACAGAAAAGATCCTTCAGAAGGCAAAGGCCCTTGGATTTGATTATATCCAGCTTCATGGAAACGAATCTGTAGAACAATCTATCGCATTAAAAGACAATGGCCTTAAGGTCATCAAAGTCTTTTCAGTGGATAATGATTTTAACTTTAGCGTTACAAAACCCTATGTACCGATAGTTGACTACTTTTTATTTGACGCCAAGGGTAAATTTCTTGGAGGTAACGCTAAAACATTTAATTGGGAAATCTTAAGACATTATGATCAGGAAATTCCTTTTTTCTTAAGCGGCGGTTTGTCGGCAGAGAATGTGGCGGAGGTCTTTTCCCTAAACGAGATGAATTTACATGCGCTGGATGTAAATAGCGGAGTGGAAGAAATTCCAGGGGTGAAGAGTACTGAAAAACTAAAGGCGTTTCTGAATAACCTAACATTCAAATGAAATGGGCACTTCAAGCATTAAACAATTAAGAGCCCCAACACAATTAAAACAAAATCCTCATGAAATACACGGTTGATGAAAATGGTTATTATGGCAAGTTCGGCGGCGCCTACATTCCCGAAATGCTTTATCCGAATGTAGAGGAACTTCGTACGAAGTATTTGGATATTATTTATGAAACAGGTTTTCAACGGGAGTTTAAAAAACTATTAAGGGACTATGTGGGACGTCCAACCCCATTATATTTAGCCAGGCGCCTTTCTGAAAAATATGGGGCAGCAATCTACCTAAAACGTGAGGACCTTTGCCATACCGGAGCACATAAGATTAATAATACCATTGGCCAGATCTTACTGGCCAAGCGATTGGGCAAAGAAAAAATCATCGCCGAGACAGGAGCGGGCCAGCACGGTGTTGCTACGGCTACTGTATGCGCACTAATGGGCATGGAATGTATTGTGTACATGGGCAAGGTGGACATGGAACGTCAGCGGCCAAATGTTGAACGGATGCGGATCTTAGGTACAAAAGTAGTTCCAGCGCTCAGTGGGAGCATGACCTTGAAGGATGCAACCAATGAAGCCATGCGGCACTGGATCAATCACCCGACGGATACGCACTATATCATTGGATCTGTGGTTGGACCACATCCCTATCCGGATATGGTGGCCAGGTTTCAATCCGTAATCAGTGAAGAAATTAGAAAACAACTCACGGAAGAAATCGGGAATCCTTTTCCGGATTATGTTTTTGCCTGTGTTGGCGGAGGAAGTAATGCTGCTGGTGCTTTTTATCATTATTTAGACGACGAGCATGTGAATCTTGTTGGTGTTGAAGCGGCGGGCTTAGGTGTTTATTCCGGAGAATCAGCGGCCACTACGGCGTTAGGTAAGCCGGGTGTATTACATGGCAGCAAGACGCTGCTCATGCAGACGGAAGATGGGCAAGTAGTAGAGCCATACTCCATTTCAGCAGGGTTAGATTATCCAGGTATTGGACCAATACATGCACACTTGTTTGATGTAGGTCGTGTGAAATTTGTAAGTGCGACAGATGATGAAGCCATGAATGCCGGGATTGAACTTAGCCGGACCGAAGGAATTATTCCGGCGATCGAATCGGCGCATGCCATCGCGGTACTCAATCAATTTGAATTTGAAAAAGATGATGTTGTTGTCATTAATCTCTCGGGACGGGGAGATAAAGATTTAGAGTCGTACATCAAGTGGGGCAAATACTAAGCGGGGGAGTTCATAGTGTATACTGTACTTTAATTGAAAAGAAGAATGAAAAATAGAATCAAAGCCCTGTTTGAAACAAAGAAAAAAAATATTTTGTCGGTTTTTTACACGGCAGGTTTTCCTACACTTGACAGTACTGTCCTCATTGCTGAAACACTGGAGAAAGCGGGAGCTGACATCATTGAAATAGGTATTCCGTATTCGGACCCTATTGCCGATGGACCGACCATTCAGGAAAGTAATAAAATAGCGCTGGATAATGGTATAAAACTTTCTTTGATCATCGATCATGTAAAAGCAATACGTAAAAGCGTGAACATACCGATCATTCTAATGGGTTATGTTAACCCGGTAATGCAATATGGTATAGCGAAATTTGCCCATGATGCATCGGCTGCCGGAGTAGACGGTGTCATTCTTCCCGATCTTCCGATGAGTGCGTACCTGGAGGAATACAGGAAATTATTTGAATCAGTAAATCTCAGTAATACATTTCTTATTTCACCGACTACTTCGGAAGAACGGATCAGAAAAATCGATGCCGTTACGGATGGCTTTATATATGCTGTATCGGCGTCCAGCGTTACGGGTGCAAAAGGATCATTTGCAGAAGAACAATTGACCTACTTTAAATGGCTGCAAAGCCTGAACCTTAAAAACCCCTTTCTTATTGGCTTTGGAATCTCAAACCATGAAACGTTTACCACGGCAAGCACCTACAGCGCCGGTGCCATTGTCGGCAGTGCTTTTATTAATGTATTAAAGGACTCGAAAAATGTGGTGAATGATATTACTGCATTTGTTACATCATTAAAGAATTACACTTAAGCTATGATCATCCAATTACAACCTTCCATTACAGCGCCGGACAAAGAGGCGATCATTAATAAAATCAAGAGCCTTGAGTATAAGACTACAGAAGTAAAAACGCAGAAAAATGCATATCTCGTAGGTATCGGTAAAAAGGATTTTGATATCCGTTTACTCGGGCAGATGAAAGGCATCGGAGATATTCATCGCGTTTCTGACGATTATAAACTCGTATCCCGGAAGTGGAAAGTAGAACGAACTCATATTGATCTGGGGGATCATGTGACCATTGGTAATGGATCGTTATCGATCATGGCGGGACCTTGTTCTATCGAGAACGAAGCCCAGGTTCAACAGACCATCGATCATCTTGTGACGAATGGAGTGCGCATTATGCGTGGAGGAGTTTTTAAACCAAGAAGTTCTCCTTACGCATTTCGTGGACTTGGTGTCGATGGATTGAAGATGTGGTATGCGCTTGCCCGCCGATCCGGAATCAAAATAATCAGCGAAGTAATGCAAGTAAGCCAAATTGCGGAGATGTACGATTATGTTGATGTATTTCAGGTTGGGGCAAGGAACACGCAAAATTTCAATTTGCTGGATGAACTGGGTAGGGTAGATAAAGCCGTAATGATCAAACGTGGTATATCTGGAACCATTGAAGAATTACTCTATTCAGCAGAGTACGTTTTCTCCGCGGGAAATGAGAAGCTTTTGCTGTGTGAACGTGGTATTCGCACCTACGAAAAGGCCAGTCGGAATACAATGGATTTAAATGCTATACCCATTTTGAAAGAAAAAACACATTTACCCGTCAT
>Ga0184629_10000589_pt1 | contig 16185 bp, 11 predicted proteins | sample PLM4_32_b1_FD_133158 | JGI IMG/M metagenome (GOLD analysis project Ga0184629, IMG submission 133158) | Groundwater sediment microbial communities from an aquifer in East River, Colorado, USA - PLM4_32_b1 | ecosystem: Environmental > Terrestrial > Soil > Riparian zone | place: USA: East River... | reverse complement strand
CCGAAGCGCTGGCTCCACTGGTGGACACCGGCCGCGTTGTATTTCGCGAGGAAGATGTCGTAAAAGCCCGCGCTGACCTGGTCTCCGCCGCCGAAGTCCACCGTGCCCTGAAACCGGCCTGTAGCGACTACGTTCCCAGAGCCATCCACGGCGGCCGAGTAGCCGTAGTCAGCAGCCCAGCTCCCGAAGCCCTGGCTCCACTGGTGGACACCGGCCGCGTTGTATTTCGCGAGGAAGATGTCGATATTGCCCGCGCTGATCAGTCCTGCTCCGCCGAAGCTCACCGTGCCGTAAAAATAGCCCGTCGCGACGACGTTCCCCGATCCATCCGTGGCGACCGAGTAGCCGTATTCGAGGGAGCCTGTGTTCCCGAAGCGCCGGCTCCACTGGTGCTCTCCAGCCGCGTTGTATTTCGCCAGGAAGATATCGCTACTGCCGCCAGCGCTTATCAAGCCGCCGCCCCCGAAGTCCACCGTGCCTGCAAAATAGCCTGTCGCGACGACGTTCCCCGATCCATCCACCGCGACCGACGCGCCGCCGTCAAAGCCCGTGCTCCCGAAACGCTTGCTCCACTGGTGGACGCCGGCCGCGTCGTACTTCGCGAGGAAGATGTCGTTGGCCCCCGCGCTAACCAGGCCGCCGCCGCCGAAGTCCACCGTGCCACGGAAGGTGCCCGCAATAAAGACGTTCCCCGAGCCATCCACGGCGACCGAGTGGCCGTAGTCGCCAACCGTGCTCCCGAAGCGCTGGCTCCAGAGGTGGGAGGGGGTAATTGCGTGGGAGATGGGGGCTGCCAGCAGGAGAGTGACCGAGACCAACAACGAAACGACGAAGCGCGTCATGACACGGTTTCCGAGCTTGGGGTGTGAATTGTCTCGTGTTCGGTGATGATCTTATCATATGGAGGCGGGCCACCCATCGCCACTCCTTTCTCGGGCAGCATTCTGGTGGCGATACGCCGGGTGGTCTGTTAGCGTCGACGTCGTGCGCCCGGCCGCAAGGCTCCGTGGGTTGGGTCCCGGACATGCGAACCCTCAAAGACTGCTTCGATGCCAACCGGGAGTGGGCCGCTCGCATGCGCGAGCGCGATCCGGAGTTCTTTTCCCGTCTACGTTACCAGCAGCAGCCTCAACTGCTTTGGATCGGCTGCTCCGACAGCCGACTTCCCCCGGATCGGATCATCGGAAAGCAGCCCGGCGAGGTGTTCGTCCACCGTAACGTGGGCAACGTCGTCGTGCACACCGACATGAACTGCTTGAGTGTTCTCCAGTACGGCATCGAGGTGCTCGGTGTGCGTCACGTCATCGTCTGTGGCCACTATGGGTGCGGGGGCGTGCGCGCGGCTTTGCAGTCCCAACCCCTGGGTCTCATCGACAACTGGCTGCGCCACATTCGCGACGTGCATGTGATGCATCAGGCGGAGCTGGAGGAGATCGCCGACGAGGAAGCGCGGGTCGATCGTCTGTGTGAGTTGAATATCGCCGCGCAGGTTGCCAACGTCTGTCGTACCACCATCGTGCAGGACGCGTGGCGACAGGGTCGGCTGCTGGCGGTGCATGGCTGGATCTATTCCGTGAGCGACGGGCTGCTCCGGGACCTCGATATCTGCGTTGAGCAACCAGACCAGGTCCCCACTATGTACAGACTTCCCTGATCGCATGCCCGGAACCTCGGACCCGGCGATCAATGAGGTGTATCCCTCATCCTCGCCGTCTGTTATATTGAGCGATGTAGCCGACTGACGACCCACATCCAGACCCAGCGTGCGTGAAGGCGGTCCCCTCGAGGTGTCCGCCTCTTTGCGTCACTGGGAGGGAACATCCGCAGCGGAGTCGATGGGTCGCCCTGAAGGAGATGTTCCCCCCATGGACCCCATTACCACCCACCCAGCCATCAAGCGGATTGGGTTCATCGGCAACTACTTGCCGCGCCAGTGCGGGATCGCCACCTTCACTACCCACCTGTGCGAGGCCATCGCCGCCGAGTACGATGGAACCACGTGTATTGCCCTGCCCGTCAACGATATCGAGGCCGGCTACGCCTACCCCCCTCGCGTTCGGTTTGAGCTGACGGAAAAGGACATCAGCTCGTATCTGCGCGCCGCCGACTTTCTGCACACCAACAACGTGGATCTCGTGTGCTTGCAGCACGAGTACGGCATCTTCGGCGGGAAGGCAGGCAGCCATATCGTGGCTCTCCTGCGCGAGCTGCGCATGCCCATCGTCACGACCTTTCACACGATTCTGCGCGACCCCAACCCGGAGCAGCGGCGCGTGCTGGAAGAGATTGCGACCCTGTCGGACCGGTTGGTCGTGATGAGCAAGCGCGGCGCGGACTTCCTGCAAGAGATCTATCACGTGTCGCCGAAGAAGATCGATCTGATCCCACACGGCATCCCGGATGTGCCGTTCGTCGATCCGAGTTTCCATAAGGATCTGTTCGGGGTGGAAGGCAAGACCGTGCTGCTCAGCTTTGGATTGCTCTCGGCGAACAAGGGGATCGAAAACGTCATCGCTGCTCTGCCCGATATTCTGGCCCGGCATCCGAACGTCGTGTACATCATCCTCGGCGCGACCCATCCCCACGTCAAACGAGACGAAGGTGAAAAGTACCGGCGATCGCTGCAATGGCTCGCCCAGGAGAAGGGTGTGGAAGCGCAGGTAATCTTCTACAACCGATTCGTCAGCCTGGAGGAACTCATCGAGTTCATCAGCGCGGCGGACATTTACATCACGCCTTATCTCAACGAAACGCAGATCGTCTCCGGCACGCTGGCCTACACGCTGGGGGCCGGCAAAGCGGTGGTTTCAACCCCGTACTGGTATGCCGAGGAGATGCTGGCCGAAGAACGCGGAGCGCTGGTTCCGTTCCATGATCCAAAGGCGTTGGCCGATCAAGTGATCGACCTGTTGGACCACGAGGCCAAGCGCCATGCGATGCGCAAGCGCGCCTATCTGTTTGGGCGAAAGATGCTCTGGCCGCAGGTGGCGCGACTCTACATGGAGAGTTTCGAGCGCGCCCGGGCCGAACGCCGGCACTTCGCCCTCCCCAGTTTGAGGGTCGAAGCGCTGGGCAACAGCGCGGACGAATTGCCTCCGCTCAACCTCGATCACTTGCACCACATGGCGGACGACACGGGGATGTTGCAGCACGCCATTTTCACGGTGCCCAACTACCACCATGGCTACACCACCGACGACAACACCCGCGCTCTGATGGTGAGCACGCTTCTCGAGGAACTGGGCAGCGGCGAGGCATTGGAACTCGCCCCGCGCTATCTCGCGTTCGTCTGGTACGCCTTCAATGTCGAGACCCGGCGGTTTCGAAACTTCATGGGTTACCAGCGCCACTGGCTCGAGGACAGCGGTTCAGACGATTGCCACGGCCGGGCGCTGTGGGCGTTGGGCACGGTGCTCGGCCGCTCCAACACGCCGGCCCTCCACAGCATGGCCAGCTGGCTGTTCGAGAAAGCCCTGCCCGCCATTCTCGAGACGACCAGCCCGCGCGCGTGGGCGTTTGCGCTCATCGGAATCCATGAATATCTCAAGCGGTTTGCCGGTGACCGTGTGGCGGGCCAGGTCCGGGAAGAGTTGGCCAAGCGGCTGCTTTCGTTGTATCAAGCCCACCGAACCGACGAATGGCGATGGTACGAAGATGGGCTGACGTACTGCAACGCCGCGTTGCCCCAGGCGATGCTCATGAGCGGTCAATCGATCCCGGATAAGGCGATGACCGAGGCCGGGCTGGAATCGCTCGCCTGGCTGGCCGATTTGCAGCGCTCTACCAAGGGACATTTCATCCCGATTGGCTCCAACGGCTTTTATGTGAAGGGCGGTGAGCGTGCCCGGTTCGATCAGCAGCCGGTTGAGGCGCAGGCAATGGTATCTGCCTGTCTGGAAGCAGCCCGGGTCACGCGGGACCAGCGCTGGCGCCGGGAAGCTCGACGCGCCTTCGAGTGGTTCCTCGGGCGTAACGACCTGAACCTTCCCATCTACGATCCGACAACGGGCGGTTGTCGAGATGGCCTGCATCCCGATCGCGCGAACGAGAATCAGGGCGCGGAGTCTACGCTGGCCTTTCTGCAGGCGTCGCTGGAACTGCGCCTGGCCGAGAATTCCCTCGAATCTATGGAGTCATCGTCTCAATGAGCAACCAACACCCCGAGCTGTTTCGCCGTGCACACAATCCCATTCTGACCGTGGCGGATTGGCCCTATCCAGCCAACACCGTGTTCAACCCGGGTGCTACCTTGCTGCCCGATGGAACGACCCTGCTGTTGTGCCGCGTAGAGGATCGGCGCGGCCACTCTCACCTCTCGGTTGCTCGCTCCGCCAATGGTGTCGATGGCTGGAAGATTGACCCGCAGCCCACGCTATTGCCCGACCCCGAACACTTCCCGGAAGAAGTGTGGGGGATCGAAGACCCGCGCATCACGTACCTCCCCGAGCTGAGCCAGTATGCCATCGTCTATACCGCCTACTCGCGCGTTGGCCCGGGCGTGTCACTGGCGCTCACGAAAGATTTCGCCCACTTCGAGCGCTACGGGATGATCATGGCGCCGGAAGATAAGGATGCGGCTCTGTTTCCTCGTCGCATCGATGGCGAATGGGTGTTGATCCATCGACCCGTCAGTGCTCCCGGCGCGCACATGTGGATGTCGTATTCGCCCGACCTGCGGCACTGGGGAAACCACAAGCTGATGCTGGAAGCCCGGCACGGCGCGTGGTGGGACGCGAACAAGATCGGCCTGTCGCCGCCGCCCATTGAAACCTCGCAAGGCTGGCTGGTGATCTACCACGGCGTGCGGCAGACCTCGGGCGGTCCTCTTTACCGACTCGGAGTCGCTCTGTTTGATTTGCACGCGCCGGAGCGGTGCCTGAAACGCGGGAGCGAGTGGATCTTTGGGCCGGAGGAACCTTACGAACGGCGCGGGGATGTGGACAACGTCGTCTTCCCGTGCGGGTACACCGTGGGTCCCGACGGCGACACCATCCACCTCTATTATGGAGCGGCGGACACGAGCATCGCCCTGGCTACGGGGAGCATTCGCGCCATTCTAGACTGGCTTGAAGCACACGGATAAGAAACCGAGCGTCCTACGCGCGATCTCCTAAACCGCGTCTTCGACCGGGGCCGGAACCGCATCTGTCGTTGCCGGAACAGGCTCGGCATTCGCCTGTTTAGCCAGCCGCTTCTTCTCGAGCTTTTCTTCCTGCTTCTTTTTCCGTTTCGCTTCTTTCTGCCGCTTTTCGAAGCCGTAGTTGATTCGTCTTGCCACGCTTGCTTCCTCCTGTTCCTACCGGTCCCTACAATGTGAAGGTTTTCTTGAGCACAGGATACCACAAATAATAGGGGCGGGCCGAGCCCGCCCCTATAGCTGAAACCAGATGATTCGGGATCAGACCGAGACCGGAGACGCGATCTTATGGAAGGTCGAGTTGGCCACGTCGTAGTTCTCGACGCTAGGCGTACCCTCGACGACTTTCGACAGGATCTTGGTCACTTCGGGGTAGGTGCTGGTGTTGTAGGCCTCGGCACTCTCGCGCTTGTCCCACAGGCTGATGGCGAGCACTTTCGATCCGTCCGGGACGACAAAGGTGATTTCGTCCTGGAAACCCTTCTGCCGACGGAGCATCGGAATGACTTCCTTCTCCAGGCTATGGGTAAAGTCCGAGACGCAATTAGGTTTCAGGTTCATTGACACTCTGCGTGCGTACATGTGGTTCTCCTTATGTGTGTTCGTTGATTAGCGGGGGGAACCGTGGGATGACTCTGGTGGTTCAGACGATCTGAAGGCGCTCCCCTCGCACCCCCAACATAGGTCAATTAACTTGACGTGTCAAGTACGTATACGCATACTTGAGGTATTATTAATCAGGGTTAGTTAACCCGGAGGCGGCCCGTGGACCTGTCTGTGCTGATCAAGCAACGTTTGGAAGAATTGAACCTCGAACAGAGGGATCTGGCGGTGGCCGCCCGGGTGACGGAGTCCTACATCTCGCAGCTGCTGACGGGGAAGAAACTGCCCCCCGCGCCCGAGCGAACCGATATCTACGTCAAAATGTCGAAACTCCTGAAGCTGCCGAGCGACAAGCTCGCCCGGCTGGCCGAGGTGCAGCGCATGGCGGGGTGGAAGCGGCGCTCGGGGGAGCCCCTGGCACCGCTGCTCAAAGAAATTCGAGAGTTGGTGCTCCGCAAGTGCGCGCCCGACCAGGAAGGTCAGATCCGCACGATCTTTGAGAAGCAGCCCTTCGGCGAACTCGAACGCCTCGTCACGCAGCGGCTACTGGATGTCGTCAAGAAGATCGCGCGAGAGGAACTCGAAAACGAGAACTGGCTCCACCTGGTTGCCCGACTCACCAACCGGGAGGTCGAGCAGATACGCGTCATGATTCTCGAGTTCCTGGACACGGACATCTTCAGCCTGTCGCCTGAAAGCGGTGCCTCGTTCCTTGATCCTCTGATCGAATCCTGGTCGATCGACCTCGCGACCTTCGGGATGGATATCGTGCTCAACCGCAGGCTGGCTCCCGAGCACACCAAGCACTACGAGTTCGTCGAGAAGGAGTCGGAGCGGTCCCGGGAAGAGCCCGGACTCAAGGAGTTCCTGCGCAACCGCTCGTTGAGCCACGATGCCCGGGAAGACGAGCTGGAGTTCCTGAAGAAGCTCCGGTTCAAGGGGAAGCGGCCCACCGCCCTCTACTATTATAGAGAACTGCAAAGCCTCCGCGATCCGCTCCATTTTCGCTCGGAATAGGGTATCATCGGCCCCGTGATCGGCCGCACCATCTCCCATTATAGGATCCTCGAAGAAATTGGCTCCGGTGGCATGGGCGTCGTCTATAAGGCCGAGGACGATAGACTGAAGCGACCGGTTGCCCTGAAGTTGCTCCCGTTCGACCTGACGCGCGATGAAATGGCCAGGAAGCGGTTGCTCCGCGAAGCCCAGGCGATCTCGTCCCTCCAGCATTCGCACACTCTCCCTGCACGACGGTTCGATCCACGACGTCACCCTGGACCGGGAGCTGGCGGGGATGAACGTGGCCTGGACTGCCGGCGGAAGAGACTGGCTGGTCATCGGCATGAGCAGCGAGGACAAAGGGTGGAATCTGTACCACGTGGCCGCGAGTGGGAGGACAACGCCACTCTTGCCGGGGCAATTGTGGATGTACAGCTCCGCGGCGTCGCCGGACGGCCGTCGCATCGCCTTCACGACCAACACGGTTGAAGGAGATGTGTGGCTACTCGAAGATTTCTAGCCCAGGCGAAGCAACCCATCGACCCCGCGGGCACGGTCGGTCCGTAATCGCGCTCACATCCTCGATCGTCACCAGAGTAAGGAAGATCACACCACCACCCGCACGTCATACCGCTACGTTCTTAGCGAGTGCGCCCTTCCGCTCCCACTCCAACGAGAGGAGGCGACCGTGAAGTCGATTCGACATACACTCGCTGCCCCTATCGTCGCCATCATGCTGTCCGGGATTTCCGGGGGATTCGCGGTGGTCGAGAGCGGCCCACCGCCGTACGCCCCTGCCAATGGATACCGCTACCGACATCCGACTGACCACATTGTGCTGGTCTACAACTCGGGCCTGTCGGTGTACGCGGTCTCCGGATACAGCAACTGCTACTACTCCGGAGGCACGTACTACCGCGTCGATGGAGGAGTCTGGTATCGCACGGTGAGCATTTCCAAGCCCACGTGGACGGTTGTCAGTTACCGCGCCATCCCGTCTGGGCTGCACAAGAAGTACAAGGGGAGCGACGCCAATGAGAAGGAGAAGGAGCACAAGAAGAAGAAGTACGGGAATGGATAATTCCCGATTCGACTTTGGATACGCACCTCCTTCATGCTCCCCCGATCGAACTCCTCGATCGGGGGAGTTCTTTTTGGCGGCCTCCGCCCCAGATCGCCCCTTGACGCCGCGCCTTCACACGGCGATAATATGTCCACGCCGAATCCTCATCGGAGCGGGGGACCCAAATGTAAGGGGTGAATTCCTCTTGGAGGAACGGGCCGAGACCGGGGCCCGAACCCGTCAGCTAACCCCGTAGGCGGTTGCCGGCAGTGTCCCGCTGCGGCGGGATTTTTTTGTAGCCGCACAACGGCCATCGACACGGGCGTCCGCGTTGCCCGACTCCTCTGGGAACGGACGCGCCGCTGCAGGCAAAAGATGAACGCCGTCTCCCCGCGAGGTCTCGCGTCGAGACGGCGTTTGTCGTTCCAGGGGCGCCGCCACGGCGGATTTGTCGCGGCCAGCGCTTGGTGCTAGTCTTACCCCCATGCTTCCCACGGCATCTGGAGGACCCGGCGCCCCGACGGTTCTCGGCGAGCGCTACGAGATTCTCTCTCCCCTCGGCGCCGGCTCCATGGCGAGCGTCTTCAAGGTGCGCGATCGCCGTGACGAGTCGCTTCGGGCCGCCAAGGTGCTAACGCCCGAGAACGCCGCGAATCCCGAGATACTCGCCCGCTTCGAGGACGAGTTTCGGATTCTCCGGACTCTCCATCATCCCCATCTGCCCGAGATCTACGACTACGGCTGGACTAAGGACGGCGGGAGATACCTCGTCATGGAACTCGTCGAGGGCGAGCCGCTGGATCAGTATTTCCGCGCGCGGCCCGACGACATCTGGGTCATTCTCTATCAACTCTGCGAGGCGCTGACTTTCGTTCACGCCAAGAACCTCCTCCACCAGGACATCAAGCCGTCCAACATTCTGGTCAGGCGGACCCGCGCGTACGGGTCCGAAATGCCGCTGGTCAAGCTGATCGACTTTGGGCTCACGTACCGGCGCGACACGGGGGCAGCGGCGCAGTTGGTGGGGACACCGGCGTATGTGGCACCCGAGGTGGTCCAGAGCGAGGGGCCGTTCACGCGCGCGGTGGATTACTACAGCCTGGGAGCAACGCTCTTTGAGTTGCTCTGCGGGGCACCGCCGTTTGTCGGGACGGTGGCCGAAGTTCTGCGCGCGCAGGTGGAGCGGGAGCCCGTGATCGAGGACGAGCATCTGGAGTGGGCGGAGTTGTATCCGCACGTGCGCGCGCTGCTCACCAAGGATCGTAGGGCACGGTTGGAAGCGTTCGAGGAGTTTCGACGCGCGATCGTGAGCCGGTTGACTGGCGGGATCGACGAGCTGGACAAGGCGTACGGGCTGGCGAGGATCGAATCGCTCCCCATGATCGGGAAAGACGAGGTGTGGAAGGTGCTGATGGGTTGGTTGGAAGGGATCGTACGACCTGATCTGCCCACCGCTCGCGTACTTCTCCTACGCGGAGCGAGTGGGGTTGGGAAAAGTCTGCTTGTAGACCGCTTCCAGGCTGAGTGCGCCACTGCAGGCGTCGTAGTCTGGCGACTGGGAGCAAAGTCAGAGTACCGGTGGCTCGTCCAAAACGAGGTCGTCGGCGATACAGGCCGCTTTGATACATATGCCATGGCTTGGAGGCAACTGACGAGAGGCGCCCAGAGAACGCCAATCGTCTTCGTGGTCAACAGCGCTCAGGGTCTCGACGAGAACGAAACGAATTTTGTGCGCTTTGCGGTTACTCAATTTGAACTTATGGGCGCCCAACGCGAGCAATTGCAAATATTCATGGTTATTGTGCCGCGTGACACAAAGCGACAACTCATGAACTTGGATCTCCTGGATGTGTCGGACACCAGAGTACCCCTTCTCACTGCCGATGCCCGCAGTTTGATAGTCGACGCATTTCGAGGTCAACTGACCGATTCTATCGACGCACGAATACTCGCTCAGGTGCTCAGTGCGGCTGAGGACAACCGTTCGGTCTTCAAAATATTGGTCCATGCGATCATGACTGGTACTCTCATGTTTTCGAAGTGGCGATGGACCATTCACGGTCGAATCATGCCAAATAATGGTTGGGCGGAACATCGCGGGTTGGATTCGACCCTCCTGCTATCGGATGGGTTGGCCTTCGACATTCTGGCACACTTGGCATGTCATGATCGTCCATTACCGCCCGGAACTATCAGCGCGCTTGTGGGCGCAGAAGCGGAAGTAATCAAGAACGAAATCGGAAGTCTCCGACGTCAGGAACTCGTGCATGACACCACGTGCGATGGTAAAGCTGCCATAGTTGCTTCGGGGAGCGTGAGGATGACGGTTCTGAATGCATTGCCGGCCGATCGAAAGCGAGCGATCCATAAGCGCTTCCTGGGGCTGCTTCATGAATCCGGTTCGTGGGATCGCTCCCCTGAACGTGGTCTCAGCCTTGCCCATCATTATGATGCCATCGGGCAGCAACGTGAAGGCTCCAAACTGCGCATCCGTGCAATTCGTGACGCAAAGGATCGACGTGACTTTGCCTCTGTCGAAATGCTCGCCGAATCGGAGATCCGCCGCGGCATTCGAGGCTGGCTGCAAAAGTACTATCTGAAGCAATGGGTGGATTCCCTATGGGTTCGGAACCATCATGCTAAGGCCCTTCGGGTAATCGAGGAGCAACTCGTGGACAGGAAGCAAAGAATCCCCGTCTCAATGGTGCCTCGTTACCTAAAAGGAATGAGTGATGTCTACGGACCTCGCGCTGCCCTCGATCAAGCTCGGCGCTTGGGGTCCAAGAATGGATCGTCTGAGCCAGTATTGAGGTTTCGGATAGAGAAAGCATTTCTTCTGCTCACTCTAGGTTTCAACCGTAAGTCAATTACTGAACTTCAGAAGGTATTTGCGGGAGCGAATACGTTATGCCAACGCGACCGCCATCGTGCGCAGGTCTATTTTGCAATGAATCTGCTGGCCCTCGGTCGCCTGCGTAGAGCCGCGCGCGTGCTGAAGAAAGTCAGAACAGCGGCACTTTCGGAAGGTTGTGTTGATGAATACATGTTGGCGACCACGGTGCGCGCGCAGATGATGGCTATGCAAGGCGATCCGCGCAATGTTTTGGGATTGTGTGCCAATGGAATCAGATTCGCGCGTGACAACGGGCTGGACTTTCGCAGGAATGTTCTCTACCGATTGTCCGCCAGTGCATATCACGATCTTGGTGATCGACGACGCGCTCGTCGTTATCAGGAACAGGCTACGAGGCTGGCCACTGCGCTTGAAATGCATGAGTTCGAAGCAATGTCGTGGGCCAGGCTTGCAAACTATGAGGCTTCGGCAGGCTTCTTTGGAAACGCGCTTCGCTATGTGGACAGGGCAATGGCTGTGATTGAGGAGGGAAGTACTATCAGTCATCGTACGCAAGCCGAGACGCTTCGGTTGTGGCTTCATGTTTGGCTGAAGTCCCCGCAGGTGCCGACCCACATGGCATCGGCGCGACGCCGCGTGGATGGTGTTGCGAATGTTAATGAGAAAGGACGATTGTACTTGGTCATGGCACAGGGTCACGCGGAGAGGGGTGATGTCAATCTCGCTGAAACACTGTATCACGAGGCGAGCAAATACTTCCGAAAATCAGGTTTTGTCGACAACTATGTGAGTGTCCTTCGAGCGCAGATGAAGCTGCACTTACTTCGTGGCGATACGCGCGCAGCCGCAAAAAGCTATCGGCAAGTCTGTGGGCTTCGTCGTGTCGTGACGTCGCAGAATGCCATGATCGAGTGCCGGATCGTAGCGCTCGAGTTTCATTTCGTCGCACGGTCCACGAGAAGGGCTATTCGTCGCGAGATCGAGGTCTGTGAATCACTATGTGGAGATAAGGTCGACGTCAGTCTACAGCTCGAAGCGCTAATGGTGATGTGTCGTGCTCGCGCCCGGCACGGCGACGTGGAATTGGCAGAAGCATTGTTTCGCCGCATAACGGAAGTCGCAAGAAACGTTGCAGCAAATGTAGATGTGTCATATGCGGCGGGGCTCTCTGAAAGACTTGAGTTGGATTCCATTGCGCGGGAGATGTGCGCGGTTCATCGAAATGAGCGAGGCCGGACCACGTTCCGGCCTCGCGCGTAACTCGTGTTTGTTGTCTTCGGCGGCGCTAGCCACCGACATTGTCTGCCTGTGTCGAGAATGACGCCCCGTTGGAGGGGGACAGAGTGCTGTTGGGGTCGGGTCCCATAGGGGACCCGGATTCGCATCCAAGCGCGGTCAAGAGCAGAGCAGTGCAAGCAAGCAAGGTGACTAGGTTGAGTTTCAGGTTCTTGCGGGACATTCTGTCCACCTCCTCCAGGGTCCATTGCCAGGCGAACCGGAGTATGGCAATGGAGGTGCCGTCGAAAGGTGTGTTGCACGCCGCCCGCAGGGGTGAACGGCCGTAAGGTTATACACAACAACTAATTAGCTAACCGCTTGAAAGCGAGAAACGCGCCCGCTTGGAACTGAGCCAGGGCAATAGCAAGGCAAAGCTCTGAGATTTGCCGCGGGCCTAGGAGCGACCGCCCCTCTTCGCCGCGAACTAGTCGCTTGCAGATCAACGTCTTAGCTTGCGATTGGCGTTGCCAAGCCGACACTGTGCGAAGGTCGCTGATTACTAGCGTTCATAGCGCATGGGGCATTGATCGACCTCGGTGTTTCCCGATGACTATGGGAGTGGAAAATCGGTCCGAGGGACATGATCCACGGGATTTCGCGCCGCTCCCGCGAATTTCGCGGGCAAGCCGGCCTCGACCTGCACCCAGTGATCGCGAGGGTGGTGTCGAAGAACCGACACTACGTTTGGCCCCCGAAGCGTCTGTGCCCAGAAGCCGGAACAGGTGTCCAGCACCTGTGCAAAGATCAAGCGTGAGGATTCGCGAGTGCGATAGAAAAGCTCGGCATGGACGCGTCACACGCGCTCACTATTTGGTGACTCATTGACGCCTTTGATAAGCAATGGTAACCTGATAGCTGGAATTTGCAAACCGGACATGGATCGGATTGGGGACCTGCGACGACGACAAATGTCGCCACTGCATTGCCTCGGATCCTTGTCTATGTCCACAAGAGCCTTTCGCGGGATTGTTTGCCGAGTAGATAGGTACTCACGCAATGGGTGCTTCGCCCCGTCTCGATCTTCTATCGGCGCGCGATTCGTTTGTATTCGTGGCCGAGTACACCGCTCTTTACAAGTCAACAGAGAGCTTTCGTGACGCCACGGCTGTCCTCCTCGATGCTTGCGGCGGTGCGCCCAAACCAATTCGTGACCGTGTTCACCTCGGTCTTGCGTATGCGAGGCGCGCCCACGCAAGCGAGAATCCCAAGCAGATATTCGCTGAATTATCCAGACTAGTTGCTGAGGCCCCTGATGATCTGGAGGTGCGGCTAGTTGCACGGCTAGTCGAAGGCGTTATTGTGTTAATGCGACAGGACGACGCTGCGACATCGTCATGTCTACTAGAAGAGCTGGAGCGTGAACTGCAGTTCGGTCCCTATACGGCTCTTTATGGCCTGGCTAGACGCTGGATCGGACTTGCCTATTCGCTTCTTGGATTCCATGGGAAGGCCGACGCCGCATATCACGATGCGGTGTCGATCTTTCGCCGCTACGAAATGCCATTCGCATACGCAACAACACTGAATGATCTGGGAGTGTTGAAACGAAAGATTGGGCAACTGCCATTGGCCAGGGAAATGCTCCGTGAGGCCCTCCGGCGATTCGAGTCAATTGGTGCAACGCGAAACTCCGCCTTGGCGATCGTCAACCTCGGAATTGTAGCGGAGTTCATGGGCGAGTGGGCGGATGCTGCGAAACACTATCAGCGGGCCAACCAGTTGTTTGAGTTGCCCGGGACCGAGGAGCGCGTGGATGCACTACCAGGCGTATCTTGTCTCACGAATATTGAGTACCTGCAAATTCGCAAGCGCGAGTTTGAGAAGGCGCGCACGGGGCTTCAAGCAATTCTCTCCATGAAAGAAGATCCGAGATTGCCGCGGCGTATTGTTGCGCTGGCCTTTGAGTTTCTTGGGGAGGTGGAAACGGAGCTTGGCGATTGTGCGAAGGCAAACGAGCATTTAACACACGCCTATGAAATCACCAGCCGTATTTTGCCCGAAAGCGATGTAATGACAGAAGTGCTACGGCGCCAAGCGCAGTTGCTTGTTTGTGAGCACAAACTCGCCGATGCCAAACGTGTTGCGCTAACGTGTATTCACATGTGCCACCGGATAAACGACCCGATCGAACTAGGGGCTGCGAGTCGCGTTCTTGGTGAAGTCTACGTGGCCATGGATGACCGTCGCAAGGCATCCACATGTTTCGCGTTAGGCGTACGTCTTCTGAAGGGCTCGCACGAAGCTCAGGAGTTGATGCGCACTCTTCTGGCATATGGGCGTTTGCTGTCGAAAGAAGGGCAATTGGATGCAGCTGAGATTCACTTGTTCGAGGCGTGGCAGTTAGGTCGAAGACTGGACACTGGCTACCATCGGGCGCAGATAGCTATATCGTTTGTTGACTTGCTGGCACCGCAAGCGCGTTTCGATGAGTCGAGCTTGTGGTTAAGCGACGCGACGATGCTTCGCGATAGCCTTGTAGGAATGGAACGGGACAGCGTGAGTGCGGAGCTCAGGCGAGTTGGTACGGAGCTGCAGGCAGCTATTACGAGATCTAGTGTTAAGTCCGCCGAAACGATAAGAACGATTTGCCGCGTTTATGAGGATGCACGTTTTCCAATCGCGGAGATCAAGCCCGACCTTGCATATCAGGTGGCTCAGAGCATTGGAAGTGAGAGCCTGTGGGTGATTGGACGGAAGGGAGGAGGATATCATGTGCCGATTACCTACAACATATCGACCAACGACGCAAAGGTCATTACACGACAACTAGATGAAGCGCAGTCGAAGGTCATTCTCGGAGTAAGAGGCGAGCCACGAGTGTTTACGACGCGTCGCGAGCACACAGTTGTGGCTAGTCTGTGTCGCGACGTGGACGGTCGACCAAACGGTTATCTGACTTGCGCACAGTTTGGGGCGATTATTTCGGTGTCGCCCCGGCAAGTTGAAATACTATGTGCAAGTGCGGAGGCGTTATCTCGCCTTATTGAGGATGACGATAGACCGAATGCACTTAAACTGGCAGACGGAGAGGAGGAGTGCACAAGTGTGCGACACCCACGGGGACACTTTAAGGACATTCTGACAATTGATCCAGAAATGATCAAACTAATCCGACTGGCAGAACGGGCTGCTACATCGATTGCGCCGATACTGCTTGAAGGAGAAACTGGCGTTGGCAAGGAACTGTTCGCTCGAGCGATTCATGCATCTAGCCAGCGCAGATCTGGCCCATTCGTCGCAGTGAATGCAGGTGGCATGTCCGTGCACCTTCTCGAAAGCGAGCTCTTTGGTCATGTGAAGGGGGCCTTTACGGATGCGCGATCGGAGCGCATCGGCCTGCTGGAGATGGCGCGGGAGGGCTCGTTGTTCTTGGACGAGATCGGGGAGATGGGCGAAGAGTTACAGGTGAAACTCCTGCGGCTACTAGAAAACGGGGAGTATCGGCGACTCGGCGAATCAGCCACGCGCAAAGCTAACGTCCGGGTGATCTCCGCGACCAACCGGGATCTGTTGCATCATGTGGAACGTGGGCGATTCCGACGAGATTTCTATTATAGAGTGAGTCCGGTTAGGATCACAGTCCCTCCACTTCGGATGCGGCCTCGGGACATTCAACTCATGGTGCGACACTTCCTTCGCGAGTGCGCGGCGATGAACGGGATCATCGATCGCAACGTCGAGATAGACGTGAAGGCCATGGAGGCGCTGGAACTATATGATTGGCCAGGAAACGTTCGCGAGTTGCACAATGAAATCCTACGCGCAGTATCACTTATTGGAAGAGGCGAAATGATTCGTTTTCACATGCTTTCGCAGTCTATCAAAGACTATCTACAATCGAAGAAGCGAGGCGACGGCCTCTTGGAGCGCAGCGTGGAGCAGTACGAGCGTCGACTGATTCTGCATGCCCTTGAAAGACACGAGTGGAACCGGATGCAGACTGCCGATGCGATAGGCGTTCCGCGTACTACGCTTCTCGCGAAACTGAAGCGTCTAAACGTCTCGTCCAAATAGCGCGTCCGCTGGACATTCAACGCCTACCTCGTTCAAAACAACCCGCTGATATTCCCTTCGTCGTCGATCCGGGTCCGTGCCGCCGCTGGCACCTTCGGGAGCCCCGGCATCAGCATCATCTCGCCGCACACCACCACGATGAAGCCCGCGCCCGCGGAGAGACTCGCGTCGGTCACGGTCAGTTGCCAGCCCTTGGGGACCCCGACGGCGCGCTTGTTGTCCGAGAGCGACGAGAGT
>Ga0184629_10000588_pt1 | contig 16197 bp, 15 predicted proteins | sample PLM4_32_b1_FD_133158 | JGI IMG/M metagenome (GOLD analysis project Ga0184629, IMG submission 133158) | Groundwater sediment microbial communities from an aquifer in East River, Colorado, USA - PLM4_32_b1 | ecosystem: Environmental > Terrestrial > Soil > Riparian zone | place: USA: East River... | reverse complement strand
CGCCGGGCACGCCGCCAGCATCAGGTAGGCGGTCTCGTAACCGAAGTAGTCGATTGAAAAGCCGGCGATCAGCGGGCCGAGAAACGAGGCGATCGAAAATCCGACGGCGAGCAGCGAATAGTTGCGCGCACGGTGTTCCGGCCCGCCGAGTGCGCCGGTGATGCCCTGGGTCGGCACGAAGAAGAACTGGAAGGCGGTACCCACCACCAGCGCCAGGATGTAGAGCGAAGCCACGCCGGGGAAGAAGTACGGCACCAGCAGCGCGGCGGCCACCCCGACCGTGCCCGCCAGCATCGGCACCCGCGGACCGACGCGGTCGACGAGCCTGCCGACGGAGAGCGCGATCAGCATCGGGCACAGCGCCCACAGCGCCATGATGACGCCAACCGAGAATGCATCCACCCCGAGGCTCAAGGCGTGCAGCGGCAGCGCCACCTTGGCGCCGCCAAAGCCGGCGTGGATGAGCACGCAGGTCACAACGATCAGGTAGATCGGCATCGGAATACGGTGTCGGGAAGTACGGTACGCGCAGGAACAGCGCTGGCGTTCATTGTACCGTGCCGCAGCAACCGACGCACCCTAAGTCCACTATACGGTCAACCAGCCCCTATGAACATGCTTATGCCCATGCCGGCAGGCCAAAATGTGAACCAGTGACCAGTGACCGCTCACGGTGTTCAGTCTGCCCGGGCGCCCGTTGCCTTCACCACCGGGCCCCACTTCGCCCACTCCGCTTTCATGAACGCGACGAACTCGTCCGGCGGCAGGTACGAGGTATCCGCGCCCTGCTGGCCGAAGCGCTGCTTCACGTCCGGCAGGTCGAGGATCTTCTTCAGCTCGGCGCTGATGCGGCTGACGACTGCCTTCGACATGCCCGGTGGTCCTGAGATGCCGTACCATACCTTGCCGTCCACCTGGGGATAACCGATCTCGCCCAGGCTCGGCAGATCGGGGTAGAGGCCGGTGCGGCTCTTGCCGACCGTGGCGAGCAGCTTGATGCGCCCGGACTGGACGTGCGGATAAATGGACGGCAGCGAATCGAACGCGAGCTGGACATGGCCGGCCGCGAGATCGACCACGCCCGGCCCGCTGCCCTTGTACGGCACGTGCACGATCGGCGACCCCGTTGCGGCCTTGAACATCTCGCCTACCAGGTGCGGCATGCCGCCGCTGCCCGAGGAATAAAAGTGCAGCGTGTCGGGCTTGGCCCTGGCGAGCGCGATCAACTCCTTCACCGACTTCACCGGCACCGACTGGTGCGCCACCACGAACATCGGCAGGCTCGTCGCGAGCGCGATGTGCGTGAAGCCCTTGAGCGCGTCGTATGGTAGCTTCGTGTACAGCACGGGGCCGACGCCGTGGGTCGTCGAGGACGACCACAAGAGCGTATGGCCATCCGGGCTCGCCTTGGACGTGATGTCGGAGGCGATCGTGCCGCCGGCGCCGCCGCGGTTTTCCGCCACCACGTTCTGCCCCATGGCCTCGGTGAGCTTCTGCCCGACGATACGCGCCGTGAAGTCCGCCGCCCCACCCGGAGGCACGCCGATGATGAGCCGTATCGGACGCGCCGGGTACGATTGCGTCCAGGCTGGCTGCGCTGGGACGACGCCCAGAGCAGCCAGCATTAGTACGGTACCTGTTTTCATTGTGTGCGTTCCCCGTCCGATATGGACGGATCCATTAAAGCGTCTTGATGCAACCCGGTCAATCGGCTGGATGCCCGGGAACAGCCAGATAGTGGACGCTGAAAAGTTGTTCGGCGTCCATCCAGCACTCGATCGGCTCCAGGCCCGCGCCGCGTGCCAGGTCCTGGAACTCGCGTACCGAATACTTGCAGGAATTCTCGGTGTGGATCGTCTCGCCGGCGCGCAGGTGAAATCGGTATCCGCGTATCGTGACCGTCTGCTCCCGCAGGCTCACCAGGTGCATTTCGATGCGCCCGAGGGCCGCATCGTAGAACGCGCTGTGGCGAAACGCGGAAAGTTCGAAATCGGCGCCAAGCTCGCGGTTCACGCGCGCGATCAAATTGAGATTGAACTCGGCCGTAATGCCCTGCGCGTCGTTGTAGGCGGCGTCGAGCAACGCCGCGTCTTTCTTGAGATCCACACCGATCAACAGCCCACCGTCGGCGCCGGCGAGGCGGCCGGCGTTGCCGAGAAAGCCGGCGGCCTCCGCCGCCGTGAAATTGCCGATGGTTGAGCCGGGAAAATAGACGATGCGGCGGCGCGCGGCGGGGCCGCCGACGTCCGGCAATTCGAACGGGTGGGAATAGTCGGCGCATACGGCCAGCACCGGCAGTCCCGGAAAATCGCGCGCCAGGCTCGCGGCCGTTTCCCGCAACTGCCCGCCGGCGATGTCTATCGCCACGTAGGCCACCGGGTCGAGCGCCTCGATCAGCATGCGCGTCTTGCGGCCGCTGCCGCTGCCGTATTCGACCACCGCGCAGCGCGGGCCGAGGCGGCGCGCCATGTCACCGCTCCGGTCGCGCATCAGCGCGGTCTCGGTGCGCGTCAGGTAGTACTCGGGCAAGCCGCAAATCGCCTCGAACAGCTCGCAGCCGCGCGCGTCGTAGAAATACTTGGGGGGAAGTGCCTTCTGCGGCCGCGACAGGCCGTCGATCACGTCGTCGAGGAAGCGGCTCGTCTCGGGGTGCAGATCGTGAAAGGAATAGCCGGCACTGGATTGCCCCATAGCGGGATCCGCGAAACGATGAAAGGGAAAGACTACAGCTGAGGAAGTCGCTTGAGGAAGAGGTTTTGGTTGTCCACCTCACTCCCCACGTCCCCCTCGCTCAAGGCATCAGCCCGCCGACGGACGTGATGTATTGCTCTCGATCCACTTCTTGATGCGGTTGGCGTCGGCGACCCGCGTGAGCTTGCCCCACGAATCGAGCAACACGATGACTACCGGCGTCGAGGCGATGCGCGCCTGCATCACCAGGCAGCGCCCTGCTTCGCTGATGTAGCCGGTCTTGGACAAGCCGATCTCCCAGCCCGAATTCTTGACCAGGCGGTTGGAGTTCCAGAAGTTCATCCCCCGCCCCTTGGGCAGCACCACGGTGTGATCGGGCATGGTGGTGTACTCGCGGATCAGCGGCTGGCGGTACGCCGCGCTCACCAGGCGCGCGAGGTCGCGCGCAGTCGAAACGTTGCTGCTGGAGAGCCCGGTGCCATCGACGAAGCGGGTTCTCCACATTCCGAGCTCGACCGCCTTCTGGTTCATCGCGGCAACGAAGGCGCTGGTGCCGCCGGGATAGGCGCGGGCAAGCGCTGCGGCGGCGCGGTTCTCGGAGGCCATCAGCGCCAGCTTGAGCAGGTCATCGCGCGTGATTTTCATGCCGACCTGCAGCCGTGACTTGGTGCCCTTCAACCCGTCCTTGTCATCCTTGCTGATGGCGATCAACTCGCCGGGCGGCAACCAGGCGTCCAGTACCACTATCGCCGTCATCAGCTTGGTGATCGAGGCGATTGGCACCACCGCGTCGTCGTTCTTGGAGAACAGCACGCGGTCCCCGTTCTGAGCCACTACCAGCACGGACGTCGACTTGAGGTTGAGCGCTTTGACCCCGGCGGCAAAATCGGGGTCGTGCCACTGCTCGGCCGCGGCTGGCCCCGCTACGAAAGCGGCGCCGGCAACCAGGCAGATTGCCGCCAGCGCGAGCAACGTCCCTTTCACCACAATCCTCCCCTTTCGGCCCCTAAGGTCAGAACCTGATTAGGGTTAAAAAATACAGGGTTAGCCGAAAACTTTCAACTCTTTTTTAAGATAGGGCTCCGTCCTGGTGCCCGGGGTGGGTCAAATATCCAACACCAGGCCCAAGAACGTGCAATTTCGCACAAGCCCGGGGAAGCCGTCTGGAACAGGGGAGGAGCAAAAAAAACTCCGCTCGGAACACCGTGGGTGTCCCGGCGGAGATTAAAGAGGCCATGCAACTACCTGCTCAGCACAGGCAACTGCTACTACCAGGCCTCCGAGGAGGAAAGTCTGCTAAACGTGCATCTCTGCGCGGGACTGCCGTCTGAACCTCCCGCATCTGGATTGCAGGCTATCCTCCCGGGCTTACGCGAATCTTACAAGGTCGTTGGGCTATCATTCATACGGATTTTCCGAGCAAAATGTCACATGCGCATCCTGATTGCCGAAGATAATCCGGTGCTGGCCGACGGCCTGACCCGATCCCTTCGCGCCTCCGACTACGCGGTGGATTGCGCCACCGATGGCGGCGAGGCCGACCACGTGCTGGCGGCCCAGAATTACGACCTGGTGATACTCGACATCGGCCTGCCCAAGCTCGACGGTTACGAGGTATTGCGGCGGCTGCGGCGCCGCGGCTCCAAGACGCCGGTGCTGATCCTCACTGCGCACGACGGGCTCGAGGACCGCGTCCGGGGACTGGACCTGGGCGGCGACGACTACCTCACCAAGCCGTTCGACCTGCCCGAGCTGGAGGCCCGCGTGCGCGCGCTCATCCGGCGCGGCCAGTCGGGCGGCGGATCGTTACTCGAGCACGGCGCCCTCACGCTCGATACGGCCGGTCGTCGTGCCACGCTCAACGGCGAGCCGCTGGATCTGTCCGCGCGGGAGTTCGGAGTGCTCGAGGTGCTGATGCTGCGAAGCGGGCGCGTCGTCAACAAGGACCAGCTCGCCGAGCAGCTCTACGGCTGGGACGAGGAAGTGGGGCCCAACGCGATTGAGGTCTACGTGCACCGGCTGCGGCGCAAGCTGGACCCCGCCGGCGTCACCATCCGCACCATCCGCGGTCTCGGCTACCTGCTCGAGAAACCAGCGCATGCGGCAGACTAGGACGCTGCGGCGCCAGCTCATCGCCTGGCTCGCTGTGCCGTTGTTCGTCCTGTGGTCGGTGAGCACCACCGTCGACTACGACATCGCGAAGCGCTTCGTCAATCTCGCCTACGACCGCGCGCTGCTCGAAGCCGCGCAGGACATCGGCCGCCAGATCCGGGTCCTCAACAACCAGATTTACGTGGACCTGCCGGAGGTCGCCCTGCAGATACTGCAGACGAGCGAGTCGGGACGCCTCTATTACCTCGTCATTGGGCCCGACCGGAAGTACGTGACCGGCGAGCCGAACCTGCCGCCGCCGCCGGACGACGCGACGGATGAAGTCCAGGACCGCGTGCGCTATTACGACGACGAACTGCGCGGCAGCGAGATCCGCGCCGTGGCGCTGCGCGTGCCGGTCCAGCCCGGCTCGGGGCGCGGCGCGGTGCATATCATAGTCGCGGAGCGCGTCACGGTGCGCGATGAATTCGCGCGCCAGATCATATTTCGCATGGTGCTCCCCCAGGGCATGCTGATTCTGCTCGCGGGGCTGGCGGTCTGGTACGGTGTAGGACGCGGTCTTGCCCCGCTCTCGACGCTGCGCAAGGAAATCGAAAGTCGCTCTCACCGCGACCTCTCCGCCCTGCCCGAGGAACAGGCCCCGCAGGAAGTACGGCCGCTGATACACGCGATGAACGGCCTGCTGGCGCGCCTCGGCGGCGCGATCGAGGCCCAGCAGCGGTTCATCGCCGACGCCGCTCACCAACTGCGCACTCCTATCGCCGGACTCAAGACGCAGACGGACCTGGCGCTGCGCCAGACGCAGCCGGGAGACGTGCAAGTCACGCTCAGGCAACTGCAGACGGCGACGGAGCAGAGCACGCGGCTCATCAACCAGCTGCTGTCGCTCGCGCGCGCGGAGCCCGGGGCCAGGCGCGAGCATGCGATCGAGCGGCTCGACCTCGCGCGGCTCGCGCGGGATACCACGACCGAATGGGTACCGCGGGCGCTGGCTCGGAAGATCGACCTCGGCTACGACGGCGGTGACAGTGCTGCGTGGGTCGTGGGCGACGCATTCCTGCTGGGCGAAATGCTGCGGAACCTGCTCGATAACGCCATCCGTTACACCCAGGAAGGCGGCCGCATCACCGTGGGCGTCGCTGGCGGGCCCGACGCCGTCGTGTTGAGCGTCGAGGACAACGGTCCGGGCATCCCCGAGCACGAGCGCGAGCGCGTATTCGAACGCTTCTACCGCATCCTCGGCACCGGGGTGGCGGAAGGCTGCGGGCTGGGTCTCGCCATCGTGCGCGAGATTGCCCTCAGCCATCGCGCGGACGTTACGCTCGCGGCCGGTGCCGGCGGTCGGGGCACCATGCTGCGCGTCACCTTTCCGCCGGCATCGGCCGCGGCGGACAGCGGGAACTCGGACGTGCGCCGGGTTGCCAAATGATGGGTATGGCCGCCAGCGGGCGCACCCCCTACACTGGCACGGCCATCGGGCTGCACTGGATCGTGGTGGCGCTGATCATTACGGCATGGGCGCTCGGCCTCACCATGGTGGACCTGCCGCTGTCCCCGCAGAAGCTAAAGGCCTACTCATGGCACAAGTGGACGGGCGTGACGATATTCCTGTTGACGCTGGCCCGGCTTGCCTGGCGCGCCGCGCACCAACCGCCCGCGCTTTCTGGCTCGATACCGGCGTGGCAAATACGGGCGGCCGCGGTGTCACACGCCCTGTTATACGCGCTGCTGTTCGCCATTCCGCTCTCGGGCTGGTTGTTCAGCTCCGCTTCGGGCGTACCGGTGGTGTACCTCGGCCTGGTGCAACTGCCGGACCTGGTGGGCAGGGACAAGGCGCTGGCTGGACTGCTGAAGCAGGTCCACGTCGTCCTCAACTGGACGCTGTTCGTCACTGCCTGCATCCACGTCACCGCGGCCCTCAAGCATCACCTGGTGGACCGCGACGACGTGCTGACGCGCATGCTGCCGTTCCTGTCGCAGCGCAGGCAGGGGGAAAAATGAGCTGCGTCCTGCGGATCGCGCTGCTATGTATCGCCTTGGCGCCTGCCGGCGCGGCGGCGCAAACGGTGGATTTCGCGCGCAGCCGGATAACCTGCGTTTCGACCCAGATGAAAGTCCCGCTGGAGGCGGAGTTCCGCAGGTTCACGGCGCAACTGGCCTTCGACCCGGCTCGGCCCGAGACGGGGAGCGCACAGATCGAGATCGAACTCGCGAGCTTCGACATCGGCTCCGAGGAAGTCAACATCGAGGCCCGCGGCCGCAACTGGTTCGACGTCGCCAACCACCCGCGGGCGCGCTTCGTTTCCACCAGTGCGCGCGCCCTCGGCGGCGGGCGCTACGAGGCGCGCGGCCCCCTCGCCATCAAAGGCCGCACTCACGACGCCGTCGTTCCCTTCACGGTAAAGATGGACACCGCCGGCAACGCGACATTCGAAGGGGCCTTCACTATTCGCCGCCTGCAGTACGGCATCGGCGAGGGCGTGTGGAAAGACACCGACACCGTCGCGGACGAGGTGCAGATCCGCTTCAGGATTGTCACCAGCGGCAAGCCACCGCAGAAAAAACCGTGACCGGTCAGTGCCCGGTGGCGGGCGCCGCGGCGCCCGCCACCGCTTTCTTTTCTCGCTCCGCTTCCTCCTGCTGCTGCAGCGCCCACATCTGCGCGTAGGCGCCGCCGCGCTCAATCAACTCGCGGTGCGTGCCGCGCTCGACGATGCGGCCGTGGTCCATGACGAGGATCTGGTCGGCGTTCATCACCGTCGACAAGCGGTGCGCGATGACGAGCGTGGTATGTCCATGCGCGATGCGGTCGAGCTCGGCCTGGATCGACTTCTCCGACTTGGAATCGAGGGCGGAGGTCGCCTCGTCGAAAATCAGGATGCGCGGGTCCTTGAGGATGGCGCGGGCGATCGCCACGCGCTGCTTCTCGCCGCCCGAGAGCTTGAGGCCCCGCTCCCCCACTCCCGACTCGTAGCCGTCCGGCAGGCTCTGGATGAAATCGTGGATGTGCGCCGCCTGCGCCGCGGCGATCACCTCGTCCCGCGCGGCGCCCGTCCGGCCGTAGTGGATGTTGTAGTAGATGGTGTCGTTGAACAGCACCGTGTCCTGCGGCACGATACCGATCGCCGCGCGCAGGCTCGACTGCGTCGCGTCGCGGATGTCCGCGCCGTTGATGAGTATCGCCCCGCCGTTCACGTCATAGAAACGGTAGAGCAGCCGCGCCAGCGTGGACTTGCCGGAGCCGCTCGCCCCCACCACCGCCACCTTGCCACCGGCCGGCACCTCGAACGAGACGTCGTGCAGGATCTGCCGCTTGCCGTCGTAGCTGAAATTGACGCGGTCGAAGCGCACCGTCGCGCCGCCGCCCGGCAGCGGCGCGGCCCCCGGCCGGTCCTCGATCTCGCGGTTCTGCTCGAGCAGCCGGAACATGCGGTCCATGTCGATCAGGGCCTGCTTGATCTCGCGATAGACCATGCCGAGGAAGTTGAGCGGAATGTAGAGCTGGATCAGCAGGCCGTTGATCAGCACCAGGTCGCCGAGCGTGAGCGAGCCGTCGGCCACGCCCTCGGCCGCAAGTATCATCAGCAGCGTCACCGCGACAGCGATGATCAGGCTCTGCCCGATGTTGAGCAGGCCGAGGGAGGCCTCGCTCTTAACCGCCGCCCCTTCATAGCTCCTGAGGTTGTCGTCGTAGCGGCCCGCCTCGTACTCCTCGTTGTTGAAGTACTTGACCGTTTCGTAGTTGAGCAGGCTGTCGATGGCGCGCGTGTTGGCGCGGGAGTCGAGCTCGTTGGCGCGCCGGCGGATGGCGATGCGCCACTCCGAGACGGCGAAGGTGTAGGCGATATATAGCGCGACCGCGGCGAAGGTCACGGCGACGAAGCGCCAGTCGAATTTCGCCAACAGAACCGCGGCCACCAGGCCGAACTCGAGAACCACCGGGACGATCGAGAACAGCATGTAGGAAAGCAGCGTGGAGACGCCATTGGTGCCACGCTCGATATCGCGCGAGACGCCGCCGGTCTGGCGTTCGAGATGGAAGCGCAGGGACAGGGTATGCAGGTGGCGGAACACCGAGAGCGCGAGGCGCCGGATCGCGCGCTGGGTGACGCGCACAAAGACGACGTCGCGCAGTTCCGCGAACAGCGTGGTGGAAAGTCGCAGCAGCCCGTAGGCGACGAGCAGCGCGAACGGCACGGCGACCATAGCCTGCTTCGCATCGAGCCCGTCCACGATCTCCTTCAGCACCAGCGGCACGCCGACGTTGGCGAGCTTGGCCAGCACCAGCAGCGTGAGCGCGATGAGCACCCGCCAGCGGTACTCCCACAGGTACGGCAACAGCATCGGCACCACCCGCCATTCGCGGCGGCGCGGCGCAGCGCCGCCTTGCGGCAGGGCGCCCGGCACGGCGCCGTGGTGCAGCGTCATGAATTGAGTTCCGGACCGAACGCCGGGGACCCGCGGTAATCAGTGAGGCGCGGGGATTCGGCAGTCATTCAACACCTGTCACGAGTTACGAGTCACGCTTCGTCGGGCAGTGAGCTTAACATGTGGGCGAAATTGCCCTTTTTCCAGCAGGAAAGCGCGGAGGCCGAAAAAAAACGGGCGCGGTGTTGGCCGCGCCCATAAACGTATCAAAGGAGGAGAATTTGAAGACGCGGCGCTTGCACGTCGTGTCTTCGATTCATGCGCAGCAATTTCAATGCCAGAGCGACAGATTATACGAATCAACAGGTTACCACTGCATGGAAAACCGTCAGGTTGCGTGCGCGCACCATTATTTCGCTCTTCGCCGACAGCACGCACCAAAGCCGCGCACTCCGCACGCGGCATTCGACCCACGATTAACGACCCACCGTACTCAGGTGAATTCCCGCGCGCGCCCGTAGGCAAACAGGCCGGTCAGCAGGCGCGCGACCCCGTAGCTGAGCCAGGTTACGACGCGCACGCCGAGCGGCTGCTCGCCCCAGCTCTCGCGCCGGACCTGGACCGCGCCCCCGGTGATGGCCTCGAGCAGGCTGTCCCGCAACTGTCCGGCGAATCCGTCGTCCTCGATCACCACGTTGGCCTCGCGCGCGAGCAGCAGGCTGAAAGGATCAATGTTGGATGAGCCCACCGTGGACCAGTGCCGGTCGATCACGGCCACCTTGGCGTGCATGAAGCTCCGGTGATATTCGTGAATTTCAATCCCGGCATCCAGAAAGGCCCCGTACAGCGCGCGCGAAGCGTAGTGCAGCAGCACGTATTCCACACGCCCCTGAAGCAGCAAGACGACTCGCACGCCGCGTGCGGCGGCCTCCATCAATGCGCGCCGGAAACTGATCCCGGGGAAAAAGTAGGCACACGCGATGAGGATCTCCGAGCGCGCACCCTTGATCGCGGCAAGGTATGTCTGCTCGATCTCGCGGCGGTGGGCGAAATTGTCGCGTATCACAAACCCCGCGCGCTGCCCGCCCCGCGCCACGGTGAACGGCCCCAGATCGCGGAACCGCGGCCGGGCTGACTTGAACTGCGTGGCCGTCACCAGTGCCCACAGCCATTTCACCGCCGGATGGATGCGCGCAACCAGCGGGCCGTCGATACGCACCGCGTAGTCGAAGCGCGGGGGGGTGTGCTTCGGGGTATCCATATCGTCGATGATATTGATGCCCCCGACGAACGCGACCCGTGCGTCGATTACCGCGACCTTGCGGTGCATCCGCCGCAGCCGCGAGCGCCGGAACGTCCACGGTGAGATGTTCGGCCGATAGACGAGAAAGCGGACCCCGGCCGCCCGCAGCCCTTCGATCAGCTCCGGATTGAGATCCTTGGACCCGAAGCCGTCAACCATCACGTAAGTGGCCACCCCGCGTTGCGCGGCGCGGGCCAGCGCGTCTGCAATAGTACGGCCGGCGACGTCGTCTTCGTAAATGTAGGTTTCGAGGTGGATCTCGCGCTGCGCGGCGTCGAATTCCGCCGCCAGGGCGGGGAAATACTCCACGCCGCTCCTGAGCAGCGTGATGTGGTTGCCGCTGACGAATTCAGTCATAACGGCACCAGCGTCGCGGTCAAAGCAGCGTGGTCGGAGATGCGCGCCCACGCCCGGCCGTGATGAACGTGCGCCGTGGGCACTTGAAATCCGCGCACGTAGATGCGGTCGAGCGCCATGAAGGGGAGCATCGCCGGAAACGTGCGCGCCGGCCGGCCCTTCACCAGCTCGAAGACCTCATGGAGGTTGAGCGGGTGTGCCAGCTCGTGGGTCGCGCGCTGGCGCCAGTCGTTGAAATCACCCGCGACGATCAGCGGCGCCTCCGGCGGCACCAGCCGTTCGATGCGCTGCCGCAGCTTCTCCAGCTGGCGGCTGCGTTCGTTACTTCTCAGGCCGAGGTGCACGCACACGCAGTGCAGCGGCTCGCGCCAGTCGGGCACCCACAACTCGCAATGCAAGAGCCCGCGCTTCTCGAATCTGTGGTTGGAGACATCCTGGTTGTCCCAGCACAGGATCGGAAAGCGGGAAAGAACCGCATTGCCATGGTGGCCGGCGTCGTAGACCGAATTCCTGCCGTAGGCGAACTCGCTCCACACCGTGTCGGCAAGAAACTCATACTGCGGCGCGGACGGCCAGTTCGCGTAGCGGCGGGCGTGACGGTCCTGCTTGCCGTGCACTTCCTGCAGGAACACTATGTCGGCGTCGAGCACGCGCAACCTGTCGCGCAGGTCATGGATCGTCAGCCGCCGGTTGACCAGCGGCGTGACGGACAGGCCCTTGTGGATGTTGTAGCTTGCTACCCGCAGCGTGCGCATCACATCACGGAAGTGACTGGTGACCGGTGTCCGGTGACCGGTAATTGGCTGCGGCAATAAGTGTCATCACTGGTCACTGCTTTTCTGCAGGCGCTCGATCTCTTCGACCAGGGCGCGGAACATCGATTCGACGTTGCTGCGCAGCAGGTAGGTGCCGATCAGCGGCGGCACGTGGAAATCCGGCTCCAGGCGTCCCGAGTAGTGCAGTACCAGCCGGCCCTGGCGCGCTTCCAGCGCGTAGGTGCTCCGCATTTCCCGGAAGTTCCCGGCAATGGCCTGTGACACAATCTGCTCGCGCGGCGTCTCGGTGATGGCCAACCGCACGTCAATGGGATAGCTGAAGAACAGCAATCGCGCCTCCCCTTTCTGCTCGACCACGACAGAGTCGCGGTCGCGGGAAATCACGCGGCTCATCTGCAGCGCGGGAACGAATTCCGCGAACCGGCCGTAATCCGTCAACACCTGCCAGGCGTTCTCGAGGCTGCCCTCCAGCTCGGCACTGGCCTCCACCTGCAGCACGTCGCCGCTGCGGCTGGCGCGCACCACGATATCCGCCGCCGGCGCGGCCACGGCCACGACCAGCAGCAACAATGGCAGAGGGCGCGGTATCGGCATGGTCCATAGCGTATAGGATTTTGCCGAACAGCATCCGGCAAAATCCTTACCCAGAGCAACCAATTGGAATATTAGGAAACCGCGAGCATGCGGTCGAGCGCGACGCGCGCAACCTCCGCTTCCTGTCGTGGCACCTTGATCTGGTTGACGACCTTGCCGGCGACGAGATTCTCCAGCGCCCAGGCGAAGTGCTGGGGGTCGATGCGCGCCATGGTCGAGCACATGCACACCGTCGGTGCCATGAACTGCACCAGCTTGCCCTGCGGCTTGTACTCCTCGGCGATACGGTTCACGAGGTTGAGCTCGGTCCCCACCAGCCAGCGCATGCCTGGCGGGCTCCCCGCCACGGTCTTGATGATGAAGTCGGTGGAGCCAACGTAGTCGGACAGCTTGCACACGTCGAAACGGCACTCGGGGTGCGAAATCACCATGCCGGAAGGGTTCTTCTCGCGCCAGCGCAGGATGTGCTGCGGCTGGAACATCTGATGCACCGAACAATGCCCCTTCCACAGCAGGATCTTGGCCATCTTGATCTGCTGCGGCGTGAGACCGCCCAGTTCCTCGTCCGGGTCCCACACCAGCATCTCGGCAAGGGGGATGTCCATCAGGTAGCCGGTCCAGCGGCCCAGATGCTGGTCCGGGAAGAACAGCACCTTCTCGCGCCGCGCGAACGACCAGTCGAGGATCTGCCGGGCATTCGAGGACGTGCACACGATGCCACCGTGCTCGCCGCAGAACGCCTTGAGGTCCGCTGCGGAGTTGATATACGTGACCGGCGTCACGTGCTGGTCGGGATCGAGCACAGTGGCGATTTCCCGCCACACGCGCTCCACCTTGGCCAAATTCGCCATGTCCGCCATCGAGCAGCCGGCGCCGAGATCGGGAAGGATCGTGATCTGCTCGGGCTTGGAGAGGATGTCGGCCACCTCCGCCATGAAGTGCACGCCGCAGAACACGATGTACTGCGCGGCGGTCTGGGCGGCGAGCTTGGACAACTGCAGCGAGTCGCCGGTGAGATCGGCATACTTGTAGACGTCGGCGCGCTGGTAATGGTGGCCGAGGATCACCGCCTTCTTGCCGAGCGCGGCACGCGCAACGCGAATGCGCCCGTCGCACGCATCGTCGGCGAGCGGCCTGAATCGGTCGAACTGGAGAGTCGCAGCTTCCATTGCTTCACCGCACCAATAAGGAATATCTGCACATCATTATATACGACAAGAATTCGCCGCATTAGTGCGGCGAATTCCTAAAGAGTCCGTATTCTGATCAGGGTCTTGCCGTGCCGGATGCGATGCGCTGCGGCAACTCGCGTATCGCCTCCGCGTTGCTCCATGAAAATACCTTCTCCGCCGCCGCCCGCCACGGCAACCACTCGTAGCGCACGTGCTCCCGCGGCGCCAGCACGACCTCCAGCGGCCGCGGCAGGCGCAGGCCGAACACGTGCTCGGCGTTGTGCGTGACGCCCGGCGCGTAACGGCTGCGCCAGTTCCGGTAGATCTCGTAGCGGTTCTGCTTTTGCCAATCGGACAACTCGTAGCGCGCCGCGTCAAGCCCGGTTTCTTCTTTCAATTCGCGTACGGCGGTATCCCGCATCAACTCACCCTCCTGCTCCTGGCTGCCGGTCACCGACTGCCAGAAACCGGACCGGTCGGCGCGCTCGAGCAGCAGCACCTCGAGCGCCGGCGTGTGCACCACCACCAGTACCGATATCGGAATTTTATACACCGTCAGATTCGCCACACCAAACCTATAACCACAAACGACACGAAGGTTTTTCTGAAGATGAATCGGCTCTTATTCTTGCCTTCATTTGCGACTTTCGTGTCGTTAGTACCGGCGCTCTTGGTGCTTCAAGAAGTTAGCGTAACGGGCGCAGGGTATGGCCCGGCGCGCTGTCGCGGTCTACGGCGACGAGAAAGACCCGTCCAGTGCTCCTCCAATACGTGGCTACGTCCCGCAGGATTTCAAGACCGGTAGCTGCCGCTTCCGGCGCCTGGCGCACCAGTTCCCGCCCGCGGCGCCAGTACACGACGACGCCCGACACTCCGCTCCCCGCGAAGTCCAGCATGCACTCGTGCAGCGCGTCCCAGTTGCCTCCGAAATAACCGGGCAGCGGGAACACCTCGGTGCATCGCCGCAGGAACGCATTACGGTCGCGCACCCCGGCGAGGTCGAGATCGAGCCAGGTGATGCCCGCGCGTTTCGCAGCCGCCCGCAGCGGCCCGATCACGCGCGGCGCGGCGAAAACGCCGGCACGCCCGGAGAGAATCAGTTTGTCGTACTTGCCAGTCACTGGTCACCGGTCACTGTTCACGGTTCCTTGACGCGCCGGAAGCTCTGGTAATGATCATCGGTATAGTAAAGCTCGCCGCCCTTGCCGGCGACGATGCGCCGCGCGCCGCGATTCCTTGCGCCCGGCGTCCTCACGGTGTACTCGCGGTAGTAGCCGCGAGCCTGTACCGGCAATTGCTTCTCGAAGTTTCCGAACACGACGCCGTCGCGCTCGTATGGAAACGGGCCGCCCTTGCCGATCAGCGCGATCGTCTGGCGCGCCTCGCCCGGCAACTCGGCAACGGCAATCTCCGTCGTCACCGCCGCCGGCGCGTCACCACGGGCGTGGACCTGCGGTGCCAGGCACAAGAGCCCGAGCAGTATCGCCGTTAATGTCTTTATCACCACCCTCACCCGACCCTGCTCCGACCTGAAATCCTGGCGCTCGTGGCGTGCTTGGCGGTTCGATTGTCGTTTCTTGTGATTCTTGGCGTCTTGGCGGTTCAGTTTATTTTTTCGGCTCGGCCTGCCGCAGGCGGATATGCAGTTCGCGCAACTGCTTCTCGTCCACCGGGCTCGGCGCGTGCGTGAGCAGGCACTGCGCGCGCTGCGTCTTGGGAAACGCGATCACGTCGCGGATCGAGTCCGCGCCCGCCATCAGCGTCACGATGCGGTCGAGTCCGAAGGCAATGCCGCCGTGCGGCGGCGCCCCGTACTGCAGCGCGTCGAGGAGGAAGCCGAACTTGGCCTGCGCCTCGTCCGCCCCGATGTTGAGCGCGCGGAACACTTTCTGCTGCACGTCGGAGCGGTGGATGCGGATCGAGCCCCCGCCGATCTCCCAGCCGTTCAGCACCATGTCGTGCGCCTTGGCGCGCGCGGCGCCGGGATCGGATTCGAGCCGGTCGTCGTGGCCGTCGGCGGGCGCGGTGAACGGATGGTGCATGGAATTCCAGCGCTTCTCCTCGTCGTCCCACTCGAACATCGGGAAATCGAGCACCCACAGCGGCCGCCATCCCTGCTCCGCGAAGCCGCGCTCGTGCCCGATCTTCGCGCGCAGCGCGCCCAGCGCCTCATTCACGACCCTGGCCTTGTCCGCGCCGAAGAAGATGAGGTCGCCGTTGATCGCGCGGGAGCGCTCGATGGCGGCCCGGAGGGCGGCTTCCGACAGATTCTTGACGATGGGCGACTGCAGCCCGCTTTCGTTCAACAGGCTCGCGTCGTTGACCTTGATATAGGCGAGCCCTCTGGCGCCATAGATCTTGACGAATTCGGTGTAGGCGTCGATTTCACCCCGGGTCAGCGTGCCCCCGCCCGGCACCCGCAGCGCGGCCACGCGCCCGCCCGGCGTGTTGGCGGGAGCCGAGAACACCTTGAAAGCCACGGTCTTCATCACGTCCGTCAGCTCGGTCAACTCGAGCGGCACCCGCAGGTCCGGCTTGTCGGAGCCGTAGCGGTGCATCGCTTCGTCGTAGGACAGCCGCGGAAACGGCGTGGGCAGCGTCACGCCCAGCACGTCCCTGAAAACGTCGTGAATCAGCTCTTCCATCATGCGCGTGATCTCGTCCTGGCCGAGGAACGAGGTTTCGATATCGATCTGCGTGAATTCGGGCTGGCGGTCGGCACGCAGGTCCTCGTCGCGGAAGCACTTGACGATCTGGTAGTAGCGGTCGTAGCCCGCCACCATCAGCATCTGCTTGAACAGCTGCGGCGACTGCGGCAGCGCGT
>Ga0184629_10000587_pt1 | contig 16207 bp, 13 predicted proteins | sample PLM4_32_b1_FD_133158 | JGI IMG/M metagenome (GOLD analysis project Ga0184629, IMG submission 133158) | Groundwater sediment microbial communities from an aquifer in East River, Colorado, USA - PLM4_32_b1 | ecosystem: Environmental > Terrestrial > Soil > Riparian zone | place: USA: East River... | reverse complement strand
CGATGCAACTTAGTATCGTGGCAAATGGCCATTGTCCATCCATGGTATCATTAACTTGCTGTAATAAATTGCGATTCGTTTTTAAATTTTTAATAAATCTACTGTTTCCCTCTTGCAAAAATTCTAATGCTTTTCGAGGAGTCATTTGTGACTGTGATTCTTTGTTGTGAGTTTTCATTTGTATTTTTTTAGAACTTAAACAGTTTTATGTTCGACAAATACGTGTTTTTCCTCTTCACCTGTATTTTCTAGATTGTATGCTTTTTTGAAGCCTACTAACTTTACTTTGATATTTTCCTCTTTAGCCCTAATTTTTTTGAACTCTTTGATTAGATCCAAAACATCATGAGCAATATAAACAGTATCTGAAGCATTAATATTTACTTTTGAATTTTCAGGAATTGATGCAAGAGTAGATTTTATAGCTGATTTATTCAAAAAAGAAACTTCTTGCGCTAAATCAATATGGATAAGATCACCGTCATGATATTCTTCTGTCCTAAAATTGTAGGCACGTTTCATGTTTCCTTTTAGAATATAAATGACACTTATAATCATTCCTAAAGCAACCCCTTTTAGTAAATCCAAAAAGACAACGGCTCCAAAAGTGGCTATGAATGGGGCAAACTGGTATTTACCTTGTTCCCAAAAATGCTTAAAGATTGACGGTTTTGCCAATTTGTATCCAATTAATAATAAGATGGCTGCTAATGTGGCAAAGGGAATTTTATTTAATAAAACAGGAATGGTTAAAACACTAATCAGTAATAAAACCCCGTGTATAACGGCTGATATTTTTGATTTTGCTCCAGCATTTACATTTGCCGAAGAACGAACAACTACTGATGTCATTGGTAAACCTCCCAAAAGGGCACTTACAATATTCCCAATTCCTTGCGCTTTTAGTTCAACATTTGTGTCTGTATAGCGTTTATGGATGTCCATTCTATCTGCGGCTTCAATACACAATAAGGTCTCGATAGAGGCAACAATAGCAATGGTAAGTCCAACCATCCATACTTTTGGATTTATAAATCCAGAAAAATCTGGACTGACAATAATCGCTTTGAATTCTTCGGCAGTTGTTGGAACGGGTAATGAAACCAAATATTTACTGGTGATTTCTAATGAAGTTCCTTTGAAAAAGAATTCATTAATTAGAACACCAATAGTAACCGCAATCAATGCTGCAGGAAGCATTTTGATATTCTTTAGGGCTGGGATTTTGTCCCAAATCAATATAATTGCCAATGATATAAGTGTTACGATGGCAACCCCTATTTTGACATCGCCAAAAGAAGAGGCGACATCGGTAAATATTTTTAGTCCAGAGCCAACGGAAACGTCCGATCCTAAGGCTTTTGGAATTTGTTTTAAGAAAATAATAACTCCAATTCCTGCAAGCATCCCTTCGATGACATTGGTTGGAAAAAAATTGGAAATGCCTCCAGCTTTAATAAAGCCTAGAGCCAATTGAATTAAACCGGCAATTAGAACAGCAGTCAGAAAGATATCGAATGCTCCCAGATCAGTTATTGCAACAAGAACGATTGCCGTTAAGCCAGCCGCCGGTCCAGAAACACTAATGTGAGATTTGCTTAATAATCCGACAGCTATTCCACCGATAACGCCAGAAATAATACCGGAAAAAAGCGGTGCACCCGAAGCTAATGCAATTCCTAAACATAACGGGAGAGCTACCAAAAAAACCACTAGACCAGAAGCGAAATCTGATTTAAGGTTTGCGAAAAGATTAATTTTTTTTGTCATAATGTAATTTTAATAGAACATAATAAGAACGCTCCAAGTAACTAAACGAGGAGATTGAATAAGTAAAATAATAATAGGACTGTCCGTAAATAATACCAAAAGGAAATCTCAGTAGTTTTTATAGCTAAGTAAATATGGGAATTACATATTTGACACAAATTCACACCGATTAATTTGTGAAATCTGCGTCAAGAAAATCAATCCTGATTTATTTAACGGATGGTCATAAATAATAAAAATAGATGCGTTTTAAACCAGTTCTGGAGGAGGGATGAGAACGGTAAATGAAATGAGTTCGTGTTTAGATAACTTTTTAGAAAAAATCTTGCACGAATCGGATTGGGGTAAAATGACAATATTTTTTGAAAGATTAAAATAAAAAACTGCTTTGATTTCCTTTTCTGAATCTAATTCTTCTTCAGATAAGTTAAAAAAAGTAGATGTATCGCTACTATTCTCAATTAACCTTACTATTAATGGGGTTAAAAGAAATGTAGCATACAAGAATAACATAATATAAACTTTCATTTTCATTATTGCAAAAGTAGTGTTCTGCAATTGAAATAAAAAAATATAATTGAAGATTTATTTAGTTAGTGGGGGTATAGCTTTGTAGTGTCTTGATTCTTTGATTTATGTTTTGATTTTGATTGAAATCATTCTCTTTAAAATTAATTGATGCAATATTTGTATTTAAAGAAAACCCCTATTATGTATATGGTGTATTTGTTTTTGTGTTAAATATTTTCACAAACGCTCTTATATTTTGTCTAAAATAAATTTAGATGTGTTTTTTTATGGGGGTTAATTTAAAATATTGATTATTGTATTTATAAAATACTGGAATAAAAATGTGGAATGCTTATTATTTTTCGATGATTTTTGGATATCAATAATTCTTTTCGGAAAGTCTTAAAAAAGTTTTTATGTTAACGAAAAGTTAATAATTTCGCATCAAAGAAATAAGAAGAAATAACCAAAATCAATTTAATTAACCCTAATTAAATTACTAACAAAAAACAGATTAAATATGAAAAAAGTAATTACTATTTTAGTTTTAGCCTTGACCACAAGTATTGGATTTGCGCAAGATGCTCCAGAATCTACTCCATTGCAAATTTCAGGTTCTGGAGATTTGTATTATAAGTATGATTTTTCAAAAACAGCAAACATCCCAACAAGTTTTGGGACAGATCAAAATTCGGTGTCTTTAGGAATGCTTGATATTGCATTTAAGAAAGCAATAAAAAAAGTATCTTTTGTGGGAGAAGTATCTTTTGGCCCAAGAGGACAGTATCAATCCATTCCAAATGGTGATGGAACTGATTTAAATTCATTCCACATTCAAAATTTATATGCTATTTATGCAGTTTCAGATAAATTGAGTTTGAAAGCAGGTTATAGTGGTACTTTTTGTGGTTATGAGGTAATCTCACCCTTGGGTAATTTCCACTACTCGACATCTTATTTGTTTACATATGGGCCATTCCAACATGCTGGTGTTCAAGTAAACTATAAAATAACCGATAAATTTGGTGCAATGCTAGGTATTTTTAATGATTCTTGGAATTCATACAAAGCAGATCCAATAAAAGGATTAAATGCTGTAGGAGGCCAATTGTCATATGCATCTGGAGCAAGCAGTGCTTATTTTAACTTTATGGACGGTTCTGTAAGTGGTACTTTTTTTGATTTGGCTGCTACATTACAACTTTCTGAAAAATTCAAATTAGGTTTGAATGCTGCTGATTTCTCAAATGAGGGTGATGTAGGTTATACAGGTGCGGCTATATACCCATCTTATGCGATTACTGATGCTTTTGCTTTAGGAATACGTGGTGAATATTTTAAATATAAAGAAGGTTCTGGAGATACAGATGTAACAGCTTTAACTTTATCGGGTAATTATAAAGTAAGTGGATTAACTATTATTCCTGAGTTTAGAATTGACAGTAATTCTGATAAAGTTATGTTTGTGAATTCTGATTTGGCTCCAGCAAAATCTGCTTCTCAAGTACTTTTAGGAGTAGTTTACGGATTCTAATTGGAAGTATTCTCATTTGGATTTATACTTATATAAATATTTAAAAACATTTTTTTTTTGCTGTCAAGATTCTTTTAGGGTTTTGGCAGCTTTTTTTATTTTATGAATTAATGATAAACTGCAATTAGATTTGTTAATAGTTTTGGTTTCTTTTATTAATTGCCGAATTATGGTTTACTTTGCTGAATCATTTTTAAATAGCTACAATTGCTTTTCTTTTCAAAAAATAAATCGGTTTTAAAAGATCTAATCCCAGATAATCACATAGATATTCATTCGCATCTTTTGCCTGGTATAGATGATGGCGCGAAAACATTTGCGGATACGTTGGAACTTACACGGTCACTTCATAGTTTTGGAGTTTCCCAGTTTATAACTACTCCCCACATTATTCAAGATGTTTGGAAAAATACACATGAACAAATTATATCCAATAAAGAAGCAACAAAGCTTGAGCTGGAAAAACACAACATTAAAGTTCCTTTTCGTGCAGCAGCAGAATACCTGATGGACGATCAGTTTGTAAAACTTTTTCAATCCCAAGAATTATTGATCTTAAAAGACAATTATGTATTGGTCGAAATGTCATACATCAATGCCCCAATACAATTGTATGATATTTTATTCGACTTGCAAGTGGCAGGCTATATCCCGGTATTGGCACATCCGGAACGCTATTTATTTTACCAAAATAATTTTAATGAATACGTGAAGTTAAAACGTGCCGGTTGTATGTTTCAGCTCAATCTATTGGCTGTGGTTGGGTATTATGGCGAGGGTGTCACCAAAATCGCGGAACAATTGCTCCAAAAAAGAATGTATGATTTTGTGGGATCGGATGTGCATCATAACAATCACATTGCTGCTTTTGACGAGAAAGTAAAACTTAAGGATTTAGCACCATTAAAAGAAATTATTGCAAACAATCAGTTTTTTAGATTTGACTAGGATTTTTACCTATGTATTTCCCTTGTCGTTCCGTCAGTTCGATTTTATAAAATAGTGGCTGCATTTTTATAATCCCGACACTTCGGGAGTGTCGAGAACTGTTGTGATTTGAACCGTTTAAAATCATGAATTGACGAATCATTAACCTTATGACATTGAGCGATAGATCGGGACTAAGATAATTCGTCACTTAATTTATTGTTTTCTAATTCCAGCAAGATTTTTTTTAACCTTGCAGGAATTAGGAAACAATATGATTTTTACATTTACAGGTAGTTATAGGTATGGAATTAATCGAACTCAGGTTATTTGCTATAAATGGAGTAGATTGTATTTATGGTTTTTTCATCCAGGGTATCATTAACTTCGGTTTGAATATAATGGAGTTTGAATGCAATAATAGCCGCCGAATAATTTTTTGTGTTGTATCCTATTACTTGCAGACCTTGTTCTGCATTGAACTCGCTAGGAGCACAGGGTAGTATGTCATCTGGCCAAAGACCAAAACCATTTAAGGCCAGAAGTTTCCAAGGAAACAGAGCACTAGGGTCTTTTTTTCTTGTGGGAGCAATGTCTGCGTGGCCTATTATGTTTTGGGCAGGAATGCCATAGTCTTTTTTTAATTTGGTCAATAGCGCCAATAAACTATTAATCTGTAAATCAGAAAAAGGTTCTATACCGTTATTATCCAATTCGATTCCCAATGAGCCCGAGTTAATGTCTGTATCTCTTCCCCAAGAACCATTACCTGCATGCCAAGCTCGAAGGTAATCATTCAGCATATGGACTACTTTTCCATTTCTCGAGATTACATAATGGGCACTCACTTTCGTTTCTTTTAAGGTAAAAGTCCGTATGGTTTGTTGTAATGAGTCCTGTGCAGTATGGTGAATAATGATGAAATTTGGTTTTCGTAAATTGAAGTTTACCGTTCCAATCCACTCTGATACGATACCGTTTGGTAAAATATTAGCATCTGTTTTAGAAAGCGTATCTTTATAATTCAGCAATTGATTCTTGTATCGATAGGCAACACTGTCAATGATAATTACAGTTTCATTTTGTAATGATGCCGCTTCTTTTTTTGAAATTGTTTCTTTCAAAGAATTCATTTGGGTGTCATAGATCTTCTCCGTTTTCTTATGAGGATTGGTGGAGCATGAAGTAGCAATAACAGCTAAAATGAGGTAATAAAAGTGTTTTTTCATAGGGAGTATTGGATTTGTGATGATCCAAAGGGATTTTATATCAATAATGTTTATAAAGTAGCCCAATTGTTAGTTTGAGCGCAGTCGAGAATCATTATTACATCTAGACTTTTACCTGTCCTGAGCTTTTGTCGAAGGACTCGATGTGGCAAAAAATATAGTGTATTAAAACATATTAGCTAATGGAATTATCAGTGTTTTCTGGATTGAGTTTTACTTTTTCGCTCTTCACTAAGGATAAGATATTTTGTTTTTTGCTCTTTGTTTAAAATCTCAATTATTTCTAAATCGGTCATTTCTCCTAGAACAGTGAATTCTTTCAACTTGTCTTCGTCGCTCATCTCTCGCTTCTGAATAGCCTCTTGTTTCTTAATGGTTTTAGTCAAAACATTAGAAACCACTACTTCTTGAAGTGCGTCTAAATTGAGTTCTTTTTTTAGATTTTCCATTATTTTGCCAACAGTCACTTCTGTAGGAATAGCTTTTGGAGTGCCCATTTGACTGTCTTGCCCCATCTGACTCATTTGAGATTGATTTCTTCCGCCATATCCATTTCCGCCACCATAGCCATTATTACTTCCACCATAACCATTACTGTTGCCATATTGGGCTGTAATAGTATTTACGGATAAAAATACAAAGGCACAAAATAAAACTATTTTAACTGTTCTCATATTGGTTTTTTATAAATTAGGATTTAAAGGCTAAACCGGTTCTCCGTACAAATCAAATTCGGTCGCTTCAGTGATTTTTACCATTACAAATTCACCTGTTTTTACATAGTGTTTTGTAGCGTCTATCAAGACTTCATTATCCACATCCGGGCTATCAAACTCGGTTCTTCCCACAAAATGACCGCCTTCTTTTCTGTCGATGATACATCTAAAAGTTTGTCCCACTTTCTCTTGATTCATATCCCAGGAAATTTGCGATTGCAATTCCATTATTTCATTGGCACGGGCTTGTTTTACCTCGTCCGGGACATCGTCTTCCAGTAAATAAGCATGCGTGTTTTCTTCATGTGAATAGGCAAAACATCCCATTCTGTCAAACTTCATTTCTTGGACAAAATCTTTCAAGATATTAAAATCTTCCTGTGTTTCTCCAGGATATCCCACAATCAAAGTCGTACGAATAGCCATTCCGGGAACCGCTGCTCTAAAGTCTTTTAATAATTGTGTTGTTTTTTCTTGAGTGGTTCCACGACGCATCGATTTCAAAATAGAATCCGATATGTGTTGCAACGGGATATCAATATAATTACAAATCTTAGGTTCGCGTTTCATGATTTCCAGCACGTCCATCGGGAAACCAGTAGGGAAGGCGTAGTGCAAACGAATCCACTCGATACCTTCTACTTTTACCAAAGCTTCCAGCAATTCGCCCAGTGCCCGTTTTTTATACAAATCAAGACCGTAATACGTTAAGTCTTGCGCGATCAAAATCAATTCTTTTACGCCATTCTTGGCCAATCCTTCCGATTCTTTTACCAGTTTTTCAATGGTTTGCGAAACGTTTTTTCCTCTCATTAACGGAATCGCACAAAAACTACACGGTCTGTCACAGCCTTCCGATATTTTTAAATAAGCGTAATTTTTGGGAGTTGTTGTCAAACGTTCGCCCAGTAATTCATGCTTGTAGTCGGCACCCAAAGCTTTCAATAAAGCAGGCAATTCAGTAGTTCCAAAGTATTGATCGACATTCGGGATTTCTTTTTCTAAATCCGGTCTGTATCTTTCAGATAAGCAACCCGTCACAAAAACCTTGTCTACAAGTCCTTTTTCTTTCTTGTCAGCATATTCCAAAATCATATTTACTGATTCTGCCTTGGCATTATCAATAAATCCGCAGGTATTAATCACGATAATATTTCCTTCATCTTCGGCTTTGGCTGCGTGGGTAACCTCTTTCCCGCTCGCACGGAGTTGTCCCATTAGCACTTCACTGTCATATACATTTTTTGAACACCCAAGAGTGATCACATTTATTTTGTTCTTCTTTAAAGACTTCGTTCTCATAATATTGCATTCCCGATAATTTGGGAATCTGCAAAATTACAATTTTTTACCCAAACCGTGCTCATTTCTGTTTCAAAAAGGACTTTTTTAGTTTTCATACGCAGGATTAGGAGCGCAACATTAGGTTTATTCAAGACCACTCGTCCCGCTGTCTGCTGTATCTTTTCTTTTTTAAAGAAAAAAAGAAAAGGATGCCGCGACCATCGGGGCTATTCCAGACATTTTGTTTTTCATAACAAAATAACGAATCACATTTTTGAACTGGAAAATGTGCGCTAGTTTTTTTAGCAACAGTATTCAGTAGTAGTTTTTCCTTGCCTCGTTCCGATAGCTGTCAGAACTATTATTGTTGTGTGTTATGTTTTTGCGAGGAACGAAGCAATCACATTTAGTATACCTGTTCCAAGAGTCTATTTAGGATTACTTCTAATAGTGAGTTTGCTTCGTTCCTCGCAATGATTTTGCGTGTGTCTTGTGTTGCTTCTCGTTGTGGGTTTCGACAGTAATCGGAACGACACAATCACTGGCGGTTAGTCCAAGTTTTGAATTGGTACTGTTATCTTAAATACGCAAGGAAATAATTGAGGAAGGGTAAAAGCCAATCAAATTAATGATTTAAAGTTTTTTAAAAAAAAAGTTAAGTGCCGTTTTACACTAAAGGTCTTATGTAGTGCAAGAGGGATGGGAGCTAGTTACCGAAGTAATGCGTACAGCCCGACAGCATTAAGGAAAGGGGCGACTACGCGGTACTATAATTTTGCCCCTTTTCTTAATGGGGTCTTGCCCAAATTATTTATAACCACATTTTCTTTATATAAAAAAAAAGAAAACCACTTCTGAAAAGTATCAAAAGTGGTTTTCGTTGTATAGGAGTAAATCTTTTTACATTTCAAATAACAAAGTCAAGGCGATGTTATTTTTGTAGGTGTTGATATTGGCACTCTCCGTAAAGCCTTGTGAGAAGAATTGCTGTTGTGCAGAACTATGGGCGTAGATATAAGAGAAGTCAAGTTTTATAGCTCCAAAATTATAGCCTAAACCACCTGAGAAACTATTTAGATCTCCAATAGTTTTTGAGTTGTTGTAAGGGCTGTCTTCAAAACGGTATCCTCCACGGAAGCTAAATTTATCAACTTTATATTCGGCGCCAACTTTTATTTCGTTTGAGGAACCCAGTGTATTGTGCATGGTGGCATTTAATCCTCTAAAATACGGGTCGTTTTCTGGACTAAATTGCGTGCAGCTATAGTCTTTGTATTTGTAATCAAGGCTTATTAATCCCGTTTTTCCAAAAACATAGGCAAAGCTTGTGGTAAAACTTCCTGGGGTTTGTAGGTCATAAGGAGCGTAATAATTGATGACCAAAGGATTTACTACATCTGGAGGCAGCACATCGATGGTGTTGCTGCGCACTGCAACCAGTTTTTGGGAAAGTTCGTCGTTTAATTGATACCAAGTAGGGGATTCGTAGGCTAGACCTAATCGAATTTCGTTGGTCACTTTTGCAATGGCTCCGACCTGAAATGAAAATCCGCCTCCATAAGTATGCAGATTATTGGTAAAATTTAAGTTTTTGACTTCATAATTGATATCCAAAGGATTATTATTGGATTCGTAGAAATAAGAAGATTTAGTAAAATCCGTAAAATGGGAGTTTAAGTTGAAACCAAAATACACTTTGTCTTTGTAGGATGTAGCCATATTAAAACTTAACTTTCCATTGTAGCCAGAGGAGTAAACACTATTTTCTTGGTAATAATTGCCTCCAGGACGCACATTTGAAGTGTATAAAACATTATTAGACGTGTTAGCCACAGGATTTATTACGTAGCCCCAATATCCTAAATAAGCTTGTTGGGCTCCGTTGTCTAAATCGGCATAATTGGAATTATCCAATACATTCAAAGGAACGCCATTGGCATAACTCAAAAAATAATTGGCAACAGATTGAGTTGGACTTGTTCCCACCGAAAATAGAGAGTTGTCATAATTATTGGTGTTGTTGTAATTGACCGCCAAGCTAAATTTTTTCCAATCGCTACTTGGATTTCTTGTTTTAAAAACAAAAACACCCCCCGCTTGATTGATCTCAAAAGAATTGTCACTGGCAGAAGTAGTAGTGTCAAAATAATTTGAATTGTTTCGAGTATTATAATTGCCCAATGTAAAGGCAAATTGATTGTTTGCAAAAACGGACGAACCTGCAGGATTTATATCCATGGAAGATAAATCTCCGCCAAGTGCACCAAAAGCACCGCTCATGGCGGTAAATCGAGCTGTCCCGTTCAAGTCAGTTTGTGCATAACGCATCGCATCCGATATTTCTTGAGAATGGACTATACTAAATGATAGTCCAGCTACGAGTATTAATAGTTTTTTTTTCATTTGGTTGAAGCTTAGGGTAAGTAATTAGGAGTACAGATAAATATTATCTTCTTCCGCCGCCGCTGGACATTCTAGATCCACCGCCACCGCCAGACATTCTGCTACTGCCACTAGACATTCCGCCACCGCTATTTCGGTATGAATTATTTGTACTTGGAGAGTAACTATTTGATGGGCTGTAGTTTTGTCTAGAAGTGCTGTTTGTGTTTGTTCTCGTTTGGTTGTAACTGTTTCTGTTTTGTCCTTGATAATTTCTAGAGGTAGTGTTACTATTTCTATTGGTGAAAGTAGGGGATGTTCTTTTAGAATTGGTATAGCTGTTTCTACCAGTGCTAGAAATGTTGTTTCTGCTGTAGTTGCCGTTTCTGTCCGTGTAATTCCTATTATAAGGAGTAGTAGTATTATAACCGCCTCCATAAGAAGAACCTCTTCGGCTTGAATTGTAGGAATAAGACCCTCCATATCCATAATAAGGGTATCCATAGCCATAATAGGGATAACCGTAACCATAATAAGGATAGCCCCAACCGTATCCATAACCATAATAAGGGTAACCCCAACCAAATCCAAAACCAATTGACCAGTAGCTGTCAGGATAAACGGTTACGGTTGTTTCTTGAGGGGAACTTCCCCAACTCGCATAACCTGAGTTTGGAGCTTGTATGCTGTCATTTTCAGTATTGTAATTGTTATTATAATCGTTTACATCTGTGAAAATGTCAGGAGATTGATTGGTGTTTTGTAGTGAATTGAAATATTCTTTGTACTGAACTGCCGATGGATTGCTTTGGGTTTCCTTTATAACAATTTTCTCTCCATTTGTGCCATAAATACCATCATTTTCGTAATAAGAACTGTTTTGGTAAGAACCACAAGAGGTTACAAACAGACCCAAAAATCCAATTAGGTAATAAAGGTGTGCTTTTCGGTTGATAAAAAGGTTAGTTTTCATATCTGTAGATTATTTTATTGTTGGACAATACAAAAATAGTTAGTTTTGCGTAACTATTTAGTTAAATTATATATAAACAAAATTTATGCCAAACTATTCAATATGAGCAAGAACCTTACAACAAGAGCAGAAGATTATTCAAAATGGTATAATGAATTGGTTGTCAAGGCTGATTTAGCCGAGAATTCAGGGGTTAGGGGATGTATGGTTATAAAACCGTACGGTTATGCTATATGGGAAAAAATGCAAGCAGAACTTGATAGAATGTTTAAAGAAACGGGACACCAAAATGCTTACTTTCCTTTATTCGTTCCAAAGAGCATGTTTGAAGCCGAAGAGAAAAATGCCGAAGGATTTGCCAAAGAATGCGCCATTGTTACGCACTATAGATTAAAAAACGATCCAGATAAGCCAGGTAAATTGATGGTTGATCCCAATGCTAAGTTAGAGGAAGAACTAATTGTTCGTCCTACCAGTGAAGCTATTATTTGGTCTACTTATAAAGGGTGGGTGCAATCCTATAGAGATTTACCTTTATTGATTAATCAATGGGCAAATGTAGTACGTTGGGAAATGAGAACTCGTTTGTTTTTAAGAACAGCTGAGTTTTTATGGCAAGAAGGACATACCGCACATGCGACAAAAGCTGAAGCGGTAGAAGAATCGGAGAAAATGATGCATGTATATGCTAGTTTTGCTGAGAATTTTATGGCAATTCCAGTTATAAAAGGATTAAAAACAGAAACTGAACGTTTTGCAGGAGCCGAAGAAACCTATTGTATAGAAGCTTTAATGCAAGACGGAAAAGCGTTGCAAGCGGGGACCTCACACTTTTTAGGTCAGAATTTCGCAAAAGCTTTTGATGTAAAGTTTGCCAATGCCGAAGGAAAACAGGAATATGTATGGGGAACTTCATGGGGTGTTTCAACGCGATTGATGGGTGCATTGGTGATGACGCATTCGGATGATCAAGGATTAGTGTTGCCTCCTAATTTAGCGCCGATACAAGTGGTAATTGTTCCAATATATAAAACAGACGAACAATTGGAAGCGATCACAACCGAAGTGGATGTTTTAGTAAAAGCATTCAAGAAATTAAATATTTCTGTGAAATACGACAATAGAACTACCCAGAAACCGGGATTCAAATTTGCGGAATGGGAACTTAAAGGAGTACCAGTTCGAATTGCTGTGGGGCCAAAAGATCTAGAAAACGGAACTTTTGAAGTAGCAAGAAGAGATACTTTGACAAAAGAAGTGGTTTCTAAAGATGGAATTGTTACTTACATCGGCGATTTATTAGAGCAAATTCAAAAAGATTTGTTCGAAAAAGCATTAAATTATAGAAATACCCACATTACTGAAGTGAATAATTTTGATGAGTTTAAGGTAGTTTTAGACGGTGAAGGAGGCTTTGTTTCAGCACATTGGGATGGTACGGCAGCCACTGAAGAGAAGATTAAGGAGTTGACCAAAGCGACGATAAGATGCATTCCTTTGGATAGGGTAGAACAGAAGGGAAGCTGTGTGTTTACAGGGAATTCTTCTGTGGGAAGGGTGTTGTTTGCAAAGGCATATTAAAAAAAAAAATATTTTTTTTGCCCAGCTATTGTAGAACTCAAAAATAGTTGTATTTTTGCATCCGCATTAGAGAAGCAAGGCCCGTTCGTCTATCGGTTAGGACGCATGGTTTTCATCCATGTAAGAGCGGTTCGATTCCGCTACGGGCTACTATTTCTTTTTTGCAAATTAAAGTCTTCCTGAACTTAGAAGGAAAATGGCCCGTTCGTCTATCGGTTAGGACGCATGGTTTTCATCCATGTAAGAGCGGTTCGATTCCGCTACGGGCTACAAAATTCAGTTGTAATAGATTGAAAATAACTTAGGAGAATATGGTCCGTTCGTCTAGGGGTTAGGACGCCAAGATTTCGTCTTGGTAACAGGGGTTCGATTCCCTTACGGACTACAAAAAAGTATAAAAGATAAAAACATAATAAAATGGCAAATCATAAATCAGCTCTAAAGAGAATTAGAAGTAACGAAAAGAGAAGAGTATTAAATAGATACCAACACAAAACTACTCGTAATGCTATTAAAGCGTTGAGAATAGCTACTGATAAGGTTGATGCTACTTCTAAATTATCAAATGTAATCTCTATGATTGATAAATTAGCTAAGAAAAACATCATTCATGATAATAAAGCTTCAAACTTGAAGTCTAAATTAACTAAGCATGTTGCAAAATTGTAAGTAATACAATTTATAAATATAACTAAAGCTCCTTCTATAGGGGCTTTTTTTATGGAGTTAATTTTCTTAAAGGGATCAAGGATTAAGATCAAAAAGATTGGATAATCTGAATAAAAATAAATTTTCTAAATCTTGGTTGTTAAATAATGAAGCATCGAAGTGGTAATGGGTTTGGGCAAGAAATCAATAACTATAGGATAGGTTTTGGATTTGTTTATGTCTTCTGGGTCTATTGTTGAAGATAAAACAATAACTTTTGTGCTGTTAAAACTGGAATATTCAGGGGTGTTGAAACGATCCAAAAACTCCCATCCTCCCATCACGGGCATGTTTAAATCGAGGAAGATTAATTGGGGCTGGCTTGTAATTATGTCTTTAGCGGGCGTATTTTTTAATGATTTAAAGAAATCCAAAGCTTCTTCTCCATTTTGAGCAGTAATTATTTCTTTTGAAAAGAGGGCTTTGCTGATGACTTTTTTTAATAACATTAAAGTTATAGGATCGTCGTCAATGCACATAATTAGATCTAACATTTTTTTAGGTTTTAAATGTTAATGTAAAAGAAGTTCCTTTGTTGACCTCGCTTTCGATACTAATTGTCCCGCCCATGGTTTCTATTTGAGATTTTGCCAAATATAGCCCTAGTCCTTTGCTGTCTGGGTAATTGTGGAATCTCTGGTACAAACCAAATATTTTGTCTTTATTTCGCTCTAAGTCTATTCCGATACCGTTGTCTTTAAAAGTTATAACAATAGTATTGTTGATTTCTGTAGCAGTGATTTCTATAACGGGTTTTCGATCCTCAGATCTGTATTTGATAGCGTTGGCCAGTAAATTTAAAATGATGCTTTCAAAATAAGCTTTGTTTGTGCGTAGTATGGTAACATCTCCGAAATTAATATTTAATTCTGGTTTGCTTAGTTCTATTTGAGTGTTAAGCTGGTCAAAGACGTTCTGAAAAGCATCGTTAATTAAGACTTCTTCATTTTGTATGGAAGGATTGTCTTTTATGATAATGACCTTTGCGAGGTCGTTAATTGTTTCATTTAGCAAATGTGTAGATTTATTGAAACCCATTAAGATTTCTTTTAATTCTTCGTCTTCAATAGGGATGTCTTCCATTAGATTTAATAATCCGGTCAAGTTGGATAAAGGTGCTCTCAGGTTGTGTGAAGTAATATAGGAAAACTGCTTTAAGTCTTTGTTGTTTTGAGTTAGTTCTCGAATGAGTTGCTCTTTTTCTTTTTCCAGTTTTTTTTCTTCTGTAATGTCTCTTTGGATAGAAATCCAATGCGAAAGTTCATGTTCTAAGTTGTAAACAGGAATAAAAGAAAGTCTAGCCCAATATTCGGATTGGTCTTTTTTGTAAAAAATAATTTCTAATAGACATTCTTCTTTGTTGATTATTGCGGTAGTTAATCTTTCTATTTGTTGAAAATCAGAATTAGGGCCTGTAAAAAAATTAGGAGATTTCCCAATGATTTCGTTGTGTTCGTAACCTGACATGTTGGTGAAAGCAGGGTTTGCAAAGACTATTTTTGGAATTTGGCCGTCATTTGATTGGGCTTCCGTGATGATTATGGAATCTTTGGCTTGGGTAAAAACGGTTTCCAGTAATTTTAGCCTGTTTTCTTCTTCTTTTTGTTTGGTAATGTCTTGTATGGCTCCAATCATTCGGATAGCTTTTCCGTTTTCGTCTTTTAGTAGAAAACCTCTGTCAAGGACATATTTATAAGTGTCATCTGCGCATTTGAAACGGTACTGATCTTGCCATTTTTCAGTTTTTTGCTCTATAAAAGAATAGAGTTTAATAGACATTTTGATGCTGTCTTCCGGGTGAATATTGTCAAACCACCATTTTGAATTGTTGCCCACTTGGGTTTGGTTGTATCCGTAAATTCCTTTTATTCCTTTGTTCCAGGAGATATGGTCTTCCGGGATGTTCCAGTCCCATATGGTATCGCTTGTTGCTTTTGCTACAATGTCATATTTTTCGTTGGATTCTTTGATTTTTTCGTTTGTGTTCTGGAGGTTTTCATAAAAAACAGTATTCCTTTTATCTTTTTTGGATAAAATGAATCTAAAGAGCAATCCTGTGAATATGATGAAAATGAGATCTTTTGTAAAACTAAAAAAGTAGAAGTCAATATTGGAAGTGTAGTTTTTTAATAATTTAAAGCTAATAATAGCAATAAATAATGAGGTAAGGATATAAACTACTATTATTTGACTGGTTTTGTTTTTCATTAATCAAATATAAATAATTATTCTTGAAAATTAAAGGTTCGTTAAAACTTATTTTAAGTTTAGTTTTAACCGTGCTTTGATTATTAGTGAGTTAACAAAATGGTAAACTATTGCATAAAGGTTTTTTATATCAAAATAAAGTGTACCTTTGCACCCATTAAAAATCACAGATGGAAGCTATTAGAAACATTGCAATTATTGCCCACGTCGATCACGGTAAAACAACTTTGGTTGATAAAATTATGTATCACTGTCAGTTATTTCGTGACAACGAAAACACTGGTGACTTAATCCTTGATAACAACGACTTAGAGCGTGAAAGAGGTATTACCATTACTTCAAAGAATGTTTCTGTAGTATACAAAGGAACAAAAATCAATATTAT
>Ga0184629_10000586_pt1 | contig 16213 bp, 12 predicted proteins | sample PLM4_32_b1_FD_133158 | JGI IMG/M metagenome (GOLD analysis project Ga0184629, IMG submission 133158) | Groundwater sediment microbial communities from an aquifer in East River, Colorado, USA - PLM4_32_b1 | ecosystem: Environmental > Terrestrial > Soil > Riparian zone | place: USA: East River... | reverse complement strand
GATTATATTCCGCAGAATTAAAATCTGTATTGATAAAATCAATCGAATATTCAGAATTTGAAAAATCAGTAATTGCAAACCATTCGTCATCATCTAATTTGTGATCATTATCATATACGTGTGGATTGTCTAAATCTCCTGGAAGTTCAAAAATGTTATTGTCTGACATAAGTTTAACATATGCGCCATTTCTTCCTCCTTTTTTTGCCAATAAGTGGTTCATAATTTTATTTTTCTAAATCAATAAATGTAAAATTGTTTATTCTTCTTAATTTTTTAAATTCTGTTAATTTTGGGTCTTTTAATTCTTTTCTAGTAATTATAAAAATCTTTATTTCATTTGTTGTCGTTAAGTAATAAAATTGAAATCCAAATATTAAAAAAAGTGGATTAAAATATAATGTTTGTGATAAAAATGTAAATACAAATAATATTAAAAATATGAAAAGTAGAGTATCGCAATATGGTACACTTAAGGCAACAAAAAAATAGCCTAAATAACTTGGTAAGAAAGCATTATTAGCTTGTTCTATCTGTTTTACTTTTCCAATATCAATACTGTCCTTACTCAGATATTTTGAAATATAAAGACTAATTAAAGTTAAGACGATTGGAATCAAAACATAAATTAGATAAGAAATATAATTTGGAAGGGTAAATAAGGAAATATTAAAATCACTTATCGTGCATCGTTCTTTCACGAGATAAACCACAACTATTAATGAAGTTGAATTAAACGTTAACAAGATTCTATATAAATAATTTATCATTTAGTTTTCTATTTAATAACACTTTTTTTATAATTACCATTAACCTCTTTCACTCCTTCTTTTTTCTCGCTTTCTTCTCCACCTCAAACAATGTTCCTTTTTCTTTTTCCTCTGCTATCATCTTTTCATACAATTTGAAAAGGTATTCCAGTCGTTCTTCATCGCTCTCAAAAGGTTTGCTGCGGTAACAACGCTCGACCGCCAAGTCGTTTAGGCGGTGTGCTTCGAGCAAACCCTTTGGCATTTTTTCTGGATCATACAACTGTGCTAATGTTTTCTCGGAGTGGTTTTCTCGTTCTTCGAGAATCCTGAAAACACATTGTTCTAATTCTTCTTTTTGAGATTGGGAAATGGGTGGGAATGGGAAGGTGTTGTAAACTGTTGACGCAGAAAAACGTAATCTTTCCTCAAGTTTACCACCGACCGTTCTAACCCAATTCATACACATTTTTGATGTTATAAAACTAAAAATTTCTGGTTTTGCTTCGGATATAAATGAAGCAAGATTACTCGGAATTATATGTTTTTCACAAAATCCAATCGGTATATACTCTCTTTTTTCAGATGAAACCATTGGGATTATAATGTAATTTTCATCTGTATAACGATCTTCTGTAAAAAGATGCGGAGTATTTGACTTGCTTTTAGTGGGAATTTTAGTACTTGAAAGTCTAAATTTTCTTACTTTTTCAACTCTTTCGTCAATCTCCTTAATTTCACTAAATTCCTCCTTACTATAATTTTTTAACCACAAACAATATCGTATTTTGCCATTTATAAACTCTTCCGAACCAATATATGGATGTAAATATTTTTTTGATTTAGGCTCATTTTCTATTAATTTTTCATATTCATTTTCAGTTAAAATTAAATTACCACCATCTGCTGGACAACTTCCAACTTTCATTTCTGGTACATTGCACAATGGTTTTAATCTATTATTGACAATAATATTTGTAGCTGAAATTAAATAAGCATTTATTTGTTTTGTTAATATTATTTTATTTTTTAAGAAAAGTTGTTTTTCTTTTTTTTCAACAAAAGAAAATCCAACAATTACACAATGAACACCTGCATTTTGTTTAGCAGAATTATTCCAAACAAATGATGTATGAGCAAAATTGATAAAAACACCTTCATTAAAAAGGTAATTCCACAAAGGCGGTACTGAAATTCCTTGGCATATAGAATTAGTAGACACAAATGCAGATTGTACAATTGTATTTTTCATAAAATCAGTTGCTTTTTTGTGCCAACAAGTAACATAATCAAGATTTCCATAACCTTTAATTTCTCCTAAAACCAATAACATATCGTCTTTTTGTTGTGCAGTTTGATAACTTTTTCCAATAAAAGGCGGATTTCCTAAAATGTAAGTTTCATCATTTGGCAGTTTCGGACAAACGACCTCCCAATCTATTCTGGTTGCGTTTCCGTGAACAATAGAACCTGTTTGTTGTAATGGCAGCGCCGGTTTTGTTCTACCAAAAGCTTTAAAAAACTCCTGGTTCATTTGGTGTTCTGCCAGCCAAAGCGAAAGTATGGCGATTTCGTGTGCAAAATCGTCAATCTCTATACCGTAAAAATGATTTAAACTGATGCCGGAATATTGAGTAGTATAGGTTTTGTTCGCTGCATCAATTTCCTTGAAGATGAGCATTTCCAGTTTTCGTAATTCTTTGTAGGCAATAATCAGGAAGTTTCCACTACCACAAGCAGGGTCAAATAGTTTGATGTTCCAGATTCTTTTTAGTAATGCTTCGAGCTTATTTTTGTTGTCTTTGGCGTTTTCGAATGCTGTATATAAATCATTCAAGAACAAAGGCTCTATTACTTTCATAATATTAGGCACGCTAGTGTAGTGCTGTCCTAAGCTACCGCGTTGATCTACCGAAATAACAGCCTGAAACATCGAGCCAAAAATATCGGGATTAATAGCAGCCCAATTTTGTTCGCCACTGTCCAAAACTGCTTGTCGGCTTCGGCGTGTGAAGACTGGTGCTTTTAATGGCGTTTTGAACAAACCACCGTTTACATACGGAAAGGCATCCAAATAAACTGGTAGATTGTGTCTATCGTTTGAGTCTGTATTCATTACCTCAAACATTTTATCGAGATAGTTGCTTAAATCGCTACCGTCTGTTTGGGTGTGGTTTTTAATGGAATGGGTAAACAAATTCTTTTCGAAAATCCCTGTATCTTCGGCAAAGTAGCAAAACAACAAACGGGAAAGAAACACATTCAATCCGTGAATAAATTCGGGAGAATTGTCGGGATTGTCTTTTTTGATTTCGTCAAAAAGCTTTGCCATTTTTTCGGCTGCTTTTACATCGGCTTCGGTTTCTTTTTTGTGTGACGCTTTTTCCATTCCTGCCCAGGGCAAAAAGAAATCGAAATGTTTTGGCAATGCTTCAAAATCAATATCTAAACTATCGGTAGTTTTTGTATCTATTGCCAGTAAAGTCTGGAAATCGGTAACGATAACAAAACGCTGTTCTTGTTTGAGTGTGCTTTTTATTTCGGAAATGGCTAAATGCAAATCCTGATTGAAAACCGGTTTGAAAAACACTTTTTTCTTCCAAGATATTTCTCCTTCCACTTTAGAAAGGTTTAGATTTCCTTTTTGTAATCGTGTTATGGAGGCTTTTGGCAAACCATAGGCTAACAAAAATTCGTAAATGAAAGTTTCATTAGTGTAGCTTGTTATTAAATTTTGAAGGTTTGATTCTATTTGTGCAATGTTCATTTTTAAATTTTGTTTGACACCAAACCTCTATTCCGTTCAGTTTATAATGAATGTGTAGTTTTTCTACCTTTTGACTATTTCTTAAATCTATAAAAATTTAAAAAACAATGTTCCTTTTTAAGTATTTGGAAATGATTTACGAACATTTTGCCACCGTTAAAAAATTAGTTTGAATTTATTTACAATAATACAAAAAAGCAATGGAATGTAAAAGGAAGAAAATAAGTTTAAGGCAAGGAGGGTAACCAAATTTAGAATAAAAGATATTTTATTTTTTTGTAAAATAAAAAACGGTTTTAAGTGGCTGTTTGGGTGTAAACTGGAACTACTACTTTATTAAAATGCGTTGTTATGGTCTGATATTACCCGATTGTTTGAGAATAAAAAAAACAATAAATGTTTGTGGTGGTTTTTGGTTACCTTGCTTGCCCTATGAAAATGGGGTAAAATGAAGATTTTAGGTGTTGTTTTTTGCGTTATGCCTTTCGACTGCGCTCAAGGTGACAAAGTGGTAAAAAAATGGCACACAGATTTAACGGATTAAACAGATTAGCACAGATTTTATTTTGAGTTGTATTTCTTAAAAATAAAAAAAATGTGGCTAAAAAATTTCTTTAGCCACATCCTTCGATAAAAACTCAGGATGACAATAAAGATTAGCATCCATTTTTATATTTACTTTTACTCCTCTACAACTTTATTTCTGTTATCGACTTCTTCCCAAGTGTTTTCTATTAAAGCGTAAACTGCTATTCCGTTTTTTTTAAGTCTAATAAAATTGTGTTTTTTGAGCGCTTTTCCTAATTTGTTAATTGTTCCATCAGTAATGTTTATTTTGGCTTTTTCAGCCAGTTTGGCTGCGATTTGCGAAGCATTGAGATACGTATTTGCCTTTTCTCTTTCGCAAGGTTCAAACCAAGTTAACAACAATTCTTCTTCGGGGCTGTGTAATTGGTATTGTTCGTTGTTCTCGGTTATGGATTTGATTTCTTCCTGGTCAAACCAATATCTAAAACCACTTTTGAAAAGAAACAAAGCTTGTGAGAATACAAGATTAATATCTACATCGTGTTGGTATTGTATGCCTTCCAACTCAAAACAAAGAAATCGTCTGCTTCCTGTACTATCGTTTAAGAACTGAGCCGTGTTGACACTTCCGGCAAACGATGCCCTTCGGGGCATTGTTTCGTTATTGTGTCCGTAGGCTTTCCGCATTCTGATTTGGGTTTTGGTGATGATTTCTTTGAGTGATCCAATTTCGGAACGGTTTAGGTTTTCGAGTTCGTCCAAGTTGATTAACATACATTCCGCCAGTTGTACCAACGTATCTTTATTGTTTGGGTTTATAGTTCCAGAAAATAAATACTCTTTCAATTGTTTTGGAACCAATTTTTCAACCCAAGTGGTTTTACCTAATCCTTGTTTGCCACTAAAGACAATTACGGTGTGATTGATTACTTTTTCATCCAAAACACAGCCCACCATAGCCACTAACCATTTTTTGAAACATTGCTGCCAAAGTTCCTGTTTTGTGGTTGTTATGGTATTGGCTAATTCGGTAATGTAATCGGTCTTTTCATCGTAAGTAGGCAAAGTAAAAAAGTAATCTTCAAATGGATTAAAGAGCTGGCAAAAATCCGAATAAAGTAAATTACGTAAAGATGATAAGTTTGTTTTAATTCTTGCTTTCAAGCATTCCCGAAGCATTGAGTTTTCGATAAAGTCATTCATTACGTTCCATTTCTTTTTTCCGAAATATTGAAACTCTAATTTGCCTGATACTATGTTATGACGAAAAACATATTTTCCCGATAAAAAGTTTTCGAGTTTGTCAATTTGTGTAATTCTCGGTTTCTCATCATCTTCGTCATCTTCATCGTCTGAATTTTTATTAGTTTGTTTTTTCTGATTTTCATTTTTGGTAGTTTTAGTATCGTTTTTTCCAAACTCTTGAATATTGCCGTAGGCACTATTTACTGCTTGGATTACTTCTTTGTCATCATAATTGAAATCAGTTTGAATGAAACCTAAAGCAGCTTCCATTGGAACTGCTTTTCGGTTCATATTACACGCTAATTGATGTACAAATACATTCCGGCTACCATTCACATATTGCACTTTTTTTTCGGTGAATTTTATGCAGTGGTTGTAGATGGCTTCGTAGTTCTCTGTTGTAGGTCTTCCGTTCTCTGTTATTAGCAGCTTATCCACAAGATTAGTTTTTACAACTGGGGTTGCAGTTGTTGGGAAAACCCCTTCGACTGCGCTCAGGGTGACGAAGGTTTTAGCGTTTTCATGTAGATATAAATTTTCATCGGAGGAGTAAAAACATAATCGGGTAACATCTTTCCCGGATTTGTCGATTTCCAGATTTAAAATACTCTCGTAGTGTGCTTGCACTTTTAGAAAAATTTCTTTGTGATTGGCTTTATCTGAATTGATTTTTACTAGAATTTTTAACCCGTTACCAGATGGACTAATGAAACTGGCGTAAGTGAACTCGGATTGGTTGGCCAAATGCGAAGCGTTTTGCAAATCGGCAGCACTTAATTTATCAATGTCTAATATGATAAAATTGGAATATTCCGCTAATAAATCGACTTTTCTACCATCAATAAATTTACCTGAAGGCGTGAATGCCGGAAGTGATTTTTTGGCTTTTTCATAGGCTTCCATTTTTTTCTCTGAAAGGGACTTTCGGAGATAAACGATGGCGTGTTTGTATTTGCCTGTTTTGATTTCTTCCAAAATTGTTGGAATTGATTTGTGCTCTATGACTTCGTTGAAGTTCTTGAATATGGTTACCATAAGGATAGTGTTCAGTGGTCAGTTATTAGTGTTCAGTTTTGTTTCGTCTAAAAGTTTGCAATCGCAAACTTCACAGGTTCCGTTGCAGCTGTTCATCTTATTTTCCTTTGAATGATTTGTTATAATGCTCTGTTAGGAGTTTTTCAACATCGGACAATTTGTAGTAGATTTTGTTTCCGACTTGGCTGAATGAAATTTTGCCTTCGTCTCGCCAGGTTTGTGCGGTGCGTTTTGAGATTTTCATCAGTAAAAGAAATTCCTGATTGTCCAGGAATGTTTCTTTTTTCGGATCTGACTTTGTGGAAATTTGACTTTGGATAGTTTCCAATTTTGTCATTAGTTCATTGAACTGGTCTTTTGTGAAGATAATTGCTTCCATAATAAAATGTTTTAAATTGTTATGGGGCAAATGTGAGAAGAGTAAAAAAGTCTTTTAGTCCCAAAATAGTCCCGCGGGACTATTTTGTTTTAGAGGAGTTTGTCAATGTCTATTCTTTTATGGGGTTTCGGACGTTTATCGCCTCTTGATGGTTTCAGTATTGTTTCGACGGTTACGGGACTTATTTCATTACCATCTTTATCAACGAATGTATTTACAATCCATGAGATTAAATCATTTGTATTTACATCAATATATGATTTCCCATCAACGAACAATTCCCGATGTAATTGGTAAAATATATCCACCAATTGATTTATATTTCCATTGAATTGCATTTTATTGAATGGAGAATAATTAGAATTTACAATTGGTTTTCCAGATTCAAAATCGGTTTTTAGTTTTTGCAAAGCATAAATTTGTTTTATCTCTTTGCGGCATTGTTCGTCATACAACGGAATTTTTTGATTGATGAAATCAATATTGGTTTGTTGGTATTCAAATTGTTCCTTGGTCAAAATGATTATTTTTTCATTGTCACAAGGGATAATTTCCAGTTGTTTTTTAAGTTCATAAAACGAAAAATGACGGTCTTCGTTTTCCGCATTGATGTACTTTTTTGGGGTACACTCTTTTGTGTTTGGAACGCTCGAAGATTGCAACTCCAATTGTTTTTTTTCGATTAAATGAAAAATTTTGTTGCATCTGAATAATGCCTTTTTGGAATTAAAAAGCTCCTCGTTTCTGCAAATCAATTTTTCTAATTTGTTCAACCATTTGCAAGGTTCAACAAGAAGATTGACCTGGTAATTAATGAAATCTGAATAATTGGAAAGCGGTAATTCAAAAAACTTATTCAATAAGCCATTACAATAATTTTGAGTAGTTGTGTTTTCATCCAGAATAATATCGAATTGAGAATTGGTAGATTTTGAGGTTTCTGTAACTACCATTTCTACGAATGAAACTGTTAAAACTGTGTACTCCATATATTACAAGTGAATTAATTATTTTGTAATTTTTAACTTTTTCTAAAATTCGAAATTTATTCTCTCTCATTTTACAACACAAAACATAATCTTCTTGTTTTCAAGTAGCTTACCGCTTTATTTCAAATCCGTTTCATACAAAAATCCTTCATTCGTTTGCGCTAAATTATAGATAACTGCAAAATAGCATCAAAATGATTTCATAAACTTTTGCTAATTATTTCATAAGATTTTAACTACTCATAATGAGTACTTGCTTTTGTTGGGACTACAGTTATTTCTTATATTGAAATTGTCAAATTTTAAAAAACATAATTGTCAACCGCTTTGTCTAATTCTTCGCTGATGATTTTGGCATAAATCTGTGTGGTACTGATGTTCGTGTGGTCCATCAATTTGGAAACATGCTCTATTCTCATACCATTATTTAAAGCATTTGTCGCAAAGCTGTGTCTTGATAAATGGAATGAAAGTGTAAAAGGCAGCTCCATTGTTGTACCCATTCGGTTGAGTTGGAAATTGGCGGAATGATTTTCTTTTTGTGATAAAAAATAACGCGCTTCTTCGTCCGTGTTATATGTCTTTTTGTCGGTGATAATTGGAAAAATATAATCATCTGGCTCCGCATTTTTTTTCATGTATTTGTTCAAAATATCAATCGCCACTTTGCCAATTTTAAACTGATGCAATCTTCCCGTTTTACGAATTACTTTTCTAATTCTTTGCTCTTCAATGCTATAATTTGAGTATTGCAGCTCGATAACATCGCTAAAACGTAATCCTCCGGCATATATTGAGAAAAGAAATAAATCTCTCCACAAATCGGCTTTCTTGCCTTCTTTTAGATCTAAATTAGTTAATTTTTGGATTTGATCTTTGTTTAGGAATACTCTTTTCTGGGTATCTTTTTTCAAAGTCAATTTACTAAACGGATACATATATTCTGGGATAATATCCTCTCTAATTGCTTCCTTGAATATTATGGACAAAATCATAATTGAAAAGTGCTGTGTGGTTCCTCCATTTTTCAATTTAGTTCCCATATGCGCCACATAATCTTTGAGAACCGTTACGGTAATGTCATCAAAATACAAATCACGAGTTCCTATGTGCTTTTCAAATTTTTTGATGTATTGCGTGTAGCTTTTATAAGTTCCATAAGAAATATTGCTTTTTATTTTTTCACAACGTGCATAGGCATAATCAAAAAAGTTTACCACTGATTTACCTTTAATGGCTTCTTTTAACTTCTTGATGGAAACCGTTTTTACTTTTCGTTCCATATCAGCAACCTGACCTTCAGCATCGGCAATCTTTTGCGACAATGCTGCATTCATCCTGGCGCTGTTGGAATGGTTTTTCTTTACTTTCTGCTTCACTTCATCCCACTCGTTTTCTTTCAGCTTTACTCCCGCAGTGATGAATTTCGTTTTCCGGTCTTTTATAATTCGGATGTACAATGGGCTGTGTCCCGTTTGGTCTGCCTGATGTGTTCTTAAAATTAATTTAACTGATGCCATACAATTAGGATTTTAGAAATGTTGTACTATATTTGTAAAGCAATGCAATTGAGTGAAAGTATTGTAAATACAAGGTTTTCAATCGGGTGCATCGTGATACGAAGGTACAACAATGGGTACAACAATACAAGTATTTGGTTGCTTTTTGATGCATTATTTTGAACTTACAAATTTCACAAAGTCAATAAATACGGCACTTTAAGTGCAATTTGGAACTGGCGATTATAAAATGAAGATAACACACGCTACAACGGATTTGGGCAATTGGCTTAATGGAAAGTTGGTTTTGTATTTGGAATGATTTGGCAAATCCGAAAATAGGGCTTAATTTAGTCCCAAACCCGCTGTAGCGCGAGAACGTTGGCGGAAATGGCAGAAAAAAACGGAGAGAACAGAAGAAAAACAGCGGTAATTTTACCAAAAATTAAATAATGAAAAAATGAATAAAAAAACTACAATTTTAGCAACTCTTTTATTTGCTAGTGCTTCTTTATTTGCTCAAGATGTGAAAAAAGAAAATGAAACAGTTAAAACAAAAATGGACTTATTTAGTTCTAAAACTGGAACAATAACTAAGTATGTTGACACCAATCTTCCAAATTTAAAAACTGCATATGGTAGTGCGGAAACCAAAATAAGAAAAATTATTAATAGTGTTAATTCAGTATATTTCTTCCAAATAACAAATAAAGGAAAATATAGCAATAGTACTGCATCAATTGAATACAGTGATTTAATCGAAGTATTGAAAGCATTAAAAGCATTGCAACCAGAAGTTGAAAAAGATATTGCCTCAAATCCTAACTATTTAGAAAATAAATTTGTAACAGTTGACGGATTTCAAGTTGGTTATTACGTAAGTGGTGGAAAAGCAGTATGGTATGTAAAATTGGAGAAGTATGGTTCAGACAATACGCTTTTTATAGATAATGGAGCTACAATTGAAACTGCATTTACAGAAGCTAAAAATAAAATTGACGAACTTAAAAAATAAAACATAAAAATGGATTTGAAAGACCAACTTAAATTAATTGCAGACCGAACAAAACACAAAGAAAATATCCAAACTGAAGAAGCAACAAAAAACGCATTTATAATGCCTTTTTTGCAATGTTTAGGTTATGACGTTTTTAATCCATTAGAAGTTGTTCCCGAATTTGTCGCAGATATTGGAATTAAAAAAGGCGAAAAAATTGATTACGCAATTTTCAAAGATGGACATCCAACAATTTTAGTAGAATGTAAGGATTGGCGACAAAATCTAAACGTTCACGATGGTCAATTATTGAGATATTTTCACGTATCAAAAGCAAAATTCGGTTTGTTGACAAACGGAATTGTGTATCGCTTTTATTCTGATTTGGTTGCACCAAACAAAATGGATGAAAAACCATTCTTGGAGTTTAACATAACCGAAATTAAAGATAACCAAATTGAGGAATTGAAAAAATTTCACAAAGCGAATTTCGATGCTGAAAGCATCGTAAATACTGCAAGCGAAATGAAGTATATGAATGAACTCAAACATTTGCTAAATAAAGAATTAACCGACCCAACTCCAGAATTTGTAAAATATTTTGCAAAACAAGTTTATCCAAGTGTTGTAACGGCTAAAGTTTTGGAACAATTCACAGAATTGACAAAAAAATCTGTTCAACATTATATCAGCGATTTAATTACAGAAAGATTAAAAACTGCATTATCAAAAGAAGACGAAAAAAACAAATCTGAAAGTTCTACTGAAATATCAACAGAACAAAATCTTGAAGATATTAGCAAAATAAACACAACAGAAGAAGAACTTGAAGGTTTTTTAATCGTCAAAACTATTTTGCGACAAAAAATCCCAGCAACAAGAGTAACTTATCGAGATGCACAATCTTATTTTGCGATTTTTCTTGACGACAATAACCGAAAAGCAGTTTGTAGATTATATCTGAACGGCGGAAAGAAATTTATTGGAACAATTGACGAAAACAAAAAAGAAACTAAAAACGAAATAGAAAGTTTGGACGATATTTTTAATTATTCAGTCGAATTGTTAAAGACAATCGAACAGTATGAAAAATAGGAATAAATAAAGCCACTATCCGCCAACACACGCTACAAGCAATTTGGGTATTAGGCTTAATTTGAAGTTGGTTTTGTATTTGGAAGATTTGGCAAATCCGAATAATGGGCTTAATTTAGTCCCAAACTGCTTGTAGCGCGGGAACGTTAGCGGTAATTCTATAGCGGTATCGATTTAAATCACATCTTAAAATTTTATGGACACAACACAGTCATTAAAAGACACCGAAAATTCACTTAGAGATTTTATTCAAATGATGTTATCAAAAATTCATGGTTCGGAATGGATTGAAAAATCTGGAGTTGCTCCCGACAGAATTTCAAGATGGAATGAAAGAATGGTCATAGAACAAAAAAAGCATACATCTGGAACGATTGATGAAAGACTTATATATTATGCTGATTTCTATGACTTAAAAACAATATTACATAAAAATTGGTCAATAATTTTTTCTAAAGTTTTTGGAGAATGGAAAGAAATGGAAACCTTATTAAGCATTTTAGAAAAGTATAGAGATACTGATGCTCACAGACGTGAGCTTTTATCCTTTCAAAAACATTTAATACTAGGAATTGGTGGCGAAATAAGAAGCAAAATAGTAAAATATCGTAGTATGGATGAAACTGGAAAAGAATATTTCCCGAGGTTTGAAAGTGTGAGAGATAATTATGGTAATATTTGGACTCCTGAAAAAGAATCGGCGATTCACACCAGTATAATTCTTCGTCCAGGAGATAAAATTGAATTTATAGTAACGGCATCAGATCCGGAAGGGTTACCATTATTTTTCAGAATTATGGGACTTACAAATTGGCAATCAGAATCAACTTTAGAATACACAATCAAACAAAGAGATATATCATTAAAAAAAGGATTCATGATTCACTTGAGAAGCCCACGTGATTATCATGCAATGGGACAGGATTATGATGATGTTAAATTTTTTTATTATCAAATACTTCCGAATTAAAGAACTACCGCTAACACACGCTACAAGCAATTTGGGGATTTGCCTTAATGGAAAAATTGGTTTGTATTTGGAAGATTTGGCAAATCCGAAAGATAACGCTGATTTAGTCCCAAACTGCTTGTAGCGCGAGAACGTTATGGGTAACTTGCACCGAAATGACGCAGAAAAAACTAACCTAAATGGAAATAATAGTAACTACAATAAATACTTTATTACTTCTAGGACTTATTTCAAGTCCTATCATCATATTAAGATTTGTTAATAAGTCAAATATCAAATTTAACTTTATTTCATACTTTACAATTGGATTAATTGTGACAGCAATAATTTCATTGATTTTCGCTTGGTGGTCTGATACTTCTAGCATAATATTACTTAAACATTATGATGGATATGTGTTTAATCCAGATAGCAATAGTTTTCAAGTGAGCTATGAAAAAGTTTTACCTGTAAACATTGACAGAGTAAAAAATCTTGAATTGAAAATTATGGGAATTGGTTGGCCATTAAAAGCTATTTTTATGTTTGTATGTTTTTCACCTATATTACTTGTAGTATATTTTTTGAATAGTTTTTTGGATAAAATCAGAAAGAAAAAGGACTCTAAAATTCTGAAAGAACAAATATAAATATTGCAATTGCTCACAGAAAGTTGAAAAGCTTAATTTATAAAACAGAAACGTGAAAGTTGGGATTTGCCAACAGAAACTTGAAAAATTTGCGGTTAAATTGTAATTTCGGTTAAAACAGTCGAGTAGGTAAAGGGGAATTTCACCCCTAAACCTCTCACAGAACCGTACGTGAACCTCTCGATTCATACGGCTCTTCTTAATTCAAGTCTGTTAAGGTCTGAAGCCCTCGTATTGCCAATGTTCAAACAAATTTGGAAAGTCTCTTGATAATTTTTGAAGGTATTTATACCCTACATACCAAGGTTTCTTTCTGAATCGACGGTATTTGTTGCGTATCCATTTGGTCAAGCGTAGATGCAAAACCTTGAAAAGTTTTCGCATTTCGCTCATTCGGAACTTGCCATAGTAATTTATCCAACCTCGGAGTTTGAGTCTTAACAGTTCCGCAATTTTACTTATCGGAAATTGAACCCATCGATGAAAATTCATTTCTTGGAGTTCCTTCACTATTCTACTCCTACTCTTTTGGCTCATTGCTGGCGAAAAACCTAATCTGATTTTCCCCCGTTCTTTGACTACTCGTGGCTTAAAGGTATAACCTAAAAAGTCAAACTTTTGATACCTTACCTTAAATGGAGGTTGGCGTTTTTGATTGCTTCGACAATAGACGATTTTTGATTTCTCTTGGTTTAGTTCCAATTTGCAATCTCGTAACCGCTCTTTTATTGCTTGCATCAATCCCAACGCTTGCTTGATGTTCTTGCAATGAAGTACAATATCATCGGCATACCTTTCAAAAGGTGTAGTTGGACTTGTTTGGGTTATCCATCTATCGAACACTATATCCATAAAGATATTGGCAAGTACAGGGCTGATTACTCCGCCTTGTGGCGTGCCTTTTCCCTCTGGGTGCTTGATGGTTCCGTCTGCTAATTGAACTGGTGCATTGAGCCAGCGTTTTACATACATCAAAATATGTTTCTCTTGTGTGTAAAACTGTACTGCTTTTAGTAATAGTTCGTGGTCAATGTTGTCGAAGAACCCTTTGATGTCTAAATCAATTACCCAACTGTATTTCATACTGTTGATACGGCATTGTTCTATGGCATCGTGTGCCGATTTGTTTGGCCTGTAACCAAAACTGCTCGGACTGAAGTGCTTTTCTACAATTTGCTCCAGTTCTGTAGCAATTACCTGTTGGGCAACCCTATCGACAACGGTAGGAATGCCCAAGGGACGCATTTTTCCATCGCCTTTGGGTATTAAAACTTGTCTGACTGCTTTGGGATAGTAACTGCCACTTGCCATTCTATTCCACATCGGGTATAGATATTTGCGAGTGTTTTTCGTTACTGCTTCGATGGTTACTCCATCTACCCCGCTAGCTCCTTTGTTGGCTTTTACTCTCTTAAAAGCTTCTTGCACTTGCAACTTACTTATCGGTTGCGACTTGGGTTGTTCATTAAAAATCATCCTTAAATTATTTTAAGTTGTTATACAATAAATCAACTAATTAAGTGAAGTCCTTCGCTCGTCCCCCATTTCTGCGGGACTCTCTTGGATATTCTCGCTACTACGACTTCATCCGTCCCAATAGTTTGTCATCGCTACTTTCAACCTTTTCCGCTCTGGGATTTTTGGTCTTTTTGCTTAACATTCAAACTCTTGGTTCTCCTGTTCCTTATTAGAGCCTGGTTATAGTTCTTACCCTCTTTATGCCGTGTGCCGAGTAGCCAGTAATCAGGTTATCCGCTACACTTGGTCTCGCTGGGTCGCTGACCCCATTGATTTTGACACAGTAAAAGTTATTTTCGACACCTCAATAAGGGTTCACTCTCGTTCAACTCCTATAACCACACCATACAACTACTCAACCTACAAACGCTGGTAGTGCTTTAACCTTGACGCTCAATACCAATCCTCTTTAAATCAGCACCTCAAGGCGGTTTGAAAACAACTCCTGAAAGTCCTATCCGATAGTCCAGTTCTTTACTCGTAATCCTTTGTGAGTCCTCTTTGGATTAGCCAAAGCTCGTTTCTGAATCCTAGTAAAGCCTATCATCTCTAATAAAGTTATGTTGCCTTTTCAAAGAACTTTTATATCTTCGTATCCCAAGGCAACGCAGGACACACAACAGTGCATAACACACGCTACAAGCAATTTGGGGATTTGGCTTAATGGAAAAATTGGTTTGTATTTGGAAGATTTGGCTAATCCGAAAATAGGGCTTAATTTAGTCCCAAACTGCTTGTAGCGCGGGAACGTTATAGTGTATAGCTCCTTGGACGTGACTCAGCAGATTTTAATTGGGCGTATTAGCGCGAAAAGAATTTAATGATGCAGAAACCGAGCTGACCGAAATCTGAATCGAAATTCGATCTTTAATTGTTGCGGACTAACAAACGTGAACCGCTTTTCGGACAACCGAAAGCGGAATTTTTTTGTCGATTTTTTTTGAGGTTTAATTGAAGTTTTCAAAGTTGGACTTGTAAAGCGCAAAACTATTTTGAAACGGAAATTGGAAGGCGGAAAACTTGACGAAATTGGAATCGAATATTGGAATGTCCAAGCTTTCGTGCTCAACATACGTGTCGCTACACACAATAACACTTGTTACTAGTGATTTGGGCATTTGGCTTAATTTGGAGAATTGGTTTGTATTTGTGAGAATTTGGTTAAACCGAAAAATAACGCTAATTTAGTCCCAAACCACTAGTAGCAAGGGAACGTTAGCAGCAACTTTTAACGAAATTAATAACAATGATACAATTAAGAAAAATCTTTTTTATTTTCAGTTTGGGAATATTATTTACAAGTTGTAAAAAAGAAGATGAAAATCCAGAAGCAAAAGTTATGCTCTCGAAATTCTATAAATCTTATATTAGTGAAATCGCGAGTTCCCGAGATTTAAAACTAATGGAAATAAGATTAGATTCTTTAAAAAAAATATATTGTACAAAATCTCTTATTGACAGTGTAAATGTAGAATTTGAAGATGGACTGGATTATGATCCTTTTATTAACGCTCAAGATGCCGATCCAAAAATGCTTGAAACGTTATCAGTTTCTTATATTAAAAATTCAAAAAACAAATATGTAGTTAAATACAAAAATGATTTTTCGAAAACTGAAACTAAGATTTATGTAAAAGTAATAGATAACAATGGGCAATTTAAAATTTCATCTTTAAACTAAAGCTGCTGCTAATCGAGTAGACGGCTCCGCCAGAAACTGACGGAGTGCGCCTCTCACACCACCGTACGTACGGGTCTCGTATACGGCGGTTCGCAAAGTGATGGGTTGAGTTCCATGTAAATCTCCAGCATC
>Ga0184629_10000585_pt1 | contig 16262 bp, 20 predicted proteins | sample PLM4_32_b1_FD_133158 | JGI IMG/M metagenome (GOLD analysis project Ga0184629, IMG submission 133158) | Groundwater sediment microbial communities from an aquifer in East River, Colorado, USA - PLM4_32_b1 | ecosystem: Environmental > Terrestrial > Soil > Riparian zone | place: USA: East River... | reverse complement strand
AGAGCACGCGCTGAAGCTCTTGGCGCTGCGCCAACCTATGGCGGTCGATCTCCGTGCGACGCTCGCTGCGATCAAGATCGCCAACGAGCTCGAACGTATTGGGGACCTCGCTAAGAATATCGGCAAGCGGGCTCTCGTGCTGAACCGCGAGCCACCGATCCGGCTGACCCAGAGTCTCGCCCGCATGGGTCGCCAGTCGCTCGCGCAACTCAAGATGGTGCTCGATGCCTATTCCGATCGCGATGCGGAAGCCGCGCGCAATGTCTGGCGCCACGACGAGGAGATCGACGAGCTCTACAACAGCCTGTTTCGCGAGCTCCTGACCTACATGATGGAAGATCCGCGCACGATCGGTCTGTGCACGCATCTGCTCTTCATCGCCAAGAACATCGAGCGCGCCGGCGATCACGCCACCAACATTGCCGAGACCGTCTATCACATGGTGACCGGGTCCTTCATGCGTTTCGACCGGCCGAAGGCCGATTTCACCTCCACGACACCCATTCCTCACGATCCCAAATGATTTTTGATGGTGCGACATGAAAGGCAGTGCGGAGCCAACGGTTCTAATTGTTGAGGATGAATCGGCGCTCTCGACGCTGCTGCGCTACAATCTCGAGCGCGAAGGCTATCGCGTCTTCGAGGCCAAGGACGGCGAAGAGGCGCTGCTTATCGCTGATGAAGCGAAGCCCGATCTCGTGCTCCTCGATTGGATGCTGCCTCAGCTCTCGGGTATCGAGGTTTGCCGCCGGCTGCGCGGCCGCGGGCACATGCGCAACGTGCCCATCGTGATGCTGACCGCGCGCGGCGAGGAGCCCGATCGCATCCGTGGTCTCGACACCGGCGCGGACGGCTACATCGTCAAGCCGTTCTCGATGACCGAGCTGCTCGCGCGTCTTCGCGCGGTGATGCGCCGCGTGCGCCCGAGCCTCGTCGAAGACATCATGACGGTCGGCGAGATCACCATCGACCGCACCTCGCACCGCGTGCGCCGCGCGAACCGCGACATCCATCTGGGTCCGACGGAGTACCGACTGCTTGACCAGCTCATGCAGCATCCCGGTCGTGTGTTCTCGCGCGAGCAACTGCTCGACTCGGTCTGGGGCTCGGACGTTTATGTCGAGGCCCGTACGGTCGACGTCCATGTCGGTCGGCTGCGCAAGGCGCTCAACGAGCCCGGCGAGAAAGACCCGATCCGCACCGTGCGTTCGGCGGGCTACTCCTTCGATGAGACGTTCGCCGTCAGGGCAGACGCCGATTCCGCAGCCTGACCCAGTCTAATGGGCGGCCCGTCGGTCACGGCGCTGGGGCTGCGGCTGGTAGGCCTTGCGCGCATGCGCCTCGCAATAGGGCGAACCGATTCTTGGCTTGCGGCCGCAGAAGTGAAACTCGTTCTCTGCAGGATCCCCGATCGGCCAACGGCACATCCGATCGTTGATGGTCAGAACGGTGGCAAACTGCCCGTTCTCGAGGATGACGGGATCCTCCTCCACGACCGGCGGCTCCGGCGCGGCGGCGCGTGCGATGGACTTGTGGGAGATCGAGCTGCGCGGGCGTTCCGAACGCGCGGGCCCAGCTCGGCCCGCAAGACCGAGACGATGGACCTTGCCAATGACGGCATTGCGCGTGACCCCGCCCAGGACGCGGGCGATCTGGCTGGCGGAAAGTCCTTCATTCCAAAGGGATTTCAGCTGTTCGACGCGTTCATCGGTCCAACCCATTGCAGTCCCCATCCCTCGTTGCCACAAGATATCGTACCAGACGGATGCTACTGCACAACCGCTGTGGTTTCGCCGCTATCCCTTGTCCACAGCAATGATCGGAAGTATGCCGTTGGCAAACCCAAGGCTAGGGCTGGGATTGGGCCCCGGGGAAAACTTCGCCCCTGAAGCTTTCGGTAGTAGGTCCGATCGGTGTTCCGGTTTCAACCACACCTTAAGGCCCCCGCTAACCAAATCCTGCGACATGGTGTTCCGTTTTGAGCACACGCCATTGACGCGCCCTGCCCCTGGGGCGCTAAGGTCTGCGTGCGTCGCGGTTTCGATCCACCCTCCCTTTTCACGAGCAAGGGCAAGGGGGATCGCGAAGGGGAACCTGCAAGTCAGTCGCAAAAATAAGAACAGGGGGGAAACAGCGCCCACTCGCGCATTTGCGCGTCTGGGAAGATTCGTGGGGGCATTGGATGGAACGGCAGATGGCCGAATTCGTTGACTGGTCTCTTGGCTTGAACTGCGAGCCAAGGCCATGAGCAAGAACACCGACATGGCGAGCGAAGTGGCAAAGTGGGCACCGACGGCCGCAAATGCCCTGCTTATCGTAATAGTGGGCTGGATGATGGGCGACATCCGCAGCGACGTTCGAGAAATTCGGACAAACGTCACATCGGTTTCTGAGCGCCTTACCGATGCCCAAGTGAAATATACAGAGCAAATCGCATCTCTTCAGATTTCTCTTAACGACCATTTCCGGAACCTAGAGGGGCAGGTCCACCAGATAAATACCCAGCTCACGCTGCTGAATTCGCGTCTGGAGCCACCACGGAACCGGCCTACTCCACGATAAAACGGTTGGGATTACCCTCTACCGCCTCAATCGCTAAGCGCTTTTCCGGATTGGCTCCGCGTACATCAGCCGCTTGCCTTCCGATAACGTTATCGCCTTAACGGTCCGATCTGCGTCGGAGGTCTTGCGCTCATTCCAGCGGTAGGAAAATTCATCGCAATACCTGAAAAGGTGTTGCTTGCTCACGGAATGGAATGAGCCCGTGATCCCGCGCTTGAGCAACGCGAAATAGCTCTCCGCTTCATTGGTCGAAACGCCGTCGCGCCAATATTCGAACTTCGCGTGATTTACCGTTTCATGACCGCCTTTGAAATGTTTGCCGATGCCGCGATAGGACTGCATTTGGTCGGTCTGAATTGCTGCTGACCGTGCAACGTGATCATGAATTGCGCCCTTCAGCGTTTCCGCGGTCACGTCCGCAATCGGCCACGACTTCACGCGACCGCCACGTTCAACGAGTGCAACGACTGCCACCTTCTTACCGCTCGGACCCTTCTTGCGCGGCGCACCCTTTTCATGACGCGGTTTGCCGCCCACGTACGTTTCATCGACCATGACAACGCCGTCCAACATTCCCTTCAGTGGGTTGCGGCTCATTGCGTAACGAACGCGATGGCAGAGATGCCACGCGGACCGATACGAGCCGAGACCGAGTTGGCGCTGAAGCTGCAACGCTGACACGCCCTTCTTGGCGCTGCACAGGATTGAGAACGCCATCAGCCAAATGCGGATCGGGAGGTGTGAGCCTTCCATGACTGTCCCGACCGTCACCGAGAATTGTTTCGCGCAACCGTCATTGCATTTCCAAACGCCCGAACGGTGCGCCCTGCCTTGCAGTTTTGTGTGACCGTCAACGCGACCGCAATGCGGGCACACGACGCCACTCGCCCAACGGATGCGCTCTAGCGTTTCACGAGCCTGATCTTCGGTCAGCTTAGATAGGGTGGAGAGGTTCATGGCACGCTCTTGATGTTGTATGCACTGTGTATTACAGTCCGCGCGACCTGTCAAGCGGAGTGCATACAATGGATTTCCGAAAAGCGACCGATGAACTGCTTGCCTGTATCAGCCACCGCGAGCTTGCCGACACCCTAGGGTGCTCAGTGGCGACCGTGAGGCAGGCACGCCTAGGGGCGGATGCTCTAGCGCATAGGACGCCACCGGAACACTGGGAGTCGAAGGTCGCGAAGCTGGCGGAGCAACAAGCCGCCCATTTTCGGCGGCTGGCGGAGAAGCTAAACCGTTGAATTTGTTGTCGGTTTGACAACGACCACAGGATTCACCCAACGAATCCAATGGTTTAGCTTGACTTTTGGCGTGCCCAAGGCGAGAGTCGAACTCGCACGTCCCGGAGGACAGGGGAATCCAACTCCCCCGCGTCTACCATTCCGCCACTCGGGCACATAACGCCGCCGATCCAACCGGCGGCGTTTTCATTTGTCTCCTTCGCCCGGAACGGGGCGATCTTTGAGCCACCATGCAGTTGTGTCTTTCCAGGCGACCGATTTGAAGTCCTCATGTGCTGACAGCACGGACGCGATGTTGCGAAGCTTGTCATTGCCGCCGACTTTGACGCCGCGGGCCTCAACAGCCATCAGAAGCTCCAGAGTGGTCATCGGCTCGGCCCTCTCTTTAAGAGCCTTGCGGGCGGCTGCGGGCTGGGTGAGTCGGTCTACTAGGCTCGGCTTCGCGGAGGTGGTCTCCAACTCAAAACGCGGCGTTACGCCGTTCTTGAGTTCCTTGACGGTCCGTTCGAGCGTCTGGATTGCCTTGAAATCGGGGTTGCCCTCCAACCGCTGTCGATGTTGAGCGATCAGCTGTTCAAGGACGAGGATAGTTCCTGTAGTTTGGTCGCTAGCCATCTTTGATCTTAACCATTACCCCATGGCCTTTTTAAACGGGTGGATGGGAAAGTCAATAACTAGCAACTGAGAGTCTCAACATGCCAACAGAACGGTTGAGCAACCCCATTAAGAAGCCGCGTCCGAAGAGGCCAAAGGAGGCCGTTTCGGTGTCGCTCTATGGGTTGGGGTTTGATGATGCCATCCGCGCCACGTTGACGACTGGCAAGCCGCCGAAAGCTAATGCCAAGAAGGCCCCCAAACGGCGGCGTCAACCAAAAAAGTAGGAATACCTTTTAGAAATCAACATCTTGTGTCAGGTTTGTCAACGGCATAGTTCCGGCAATGATGGATGGGATGCCAGAGGGGCCTGAAATCAATCAATGGACGAACCGAAGACGATTGACCCGGATTCTGGGCGTTCTCTGATTTCTGGCTTCCGATTCTCGGTTTCCGGTATAAGTCGCGTTTCGCCTTTTCGATTCTTGAGGAGTGTTTTGTGAATTCGCCGCTGCTGCCGAACTACAACCGGGCGGACATCGCGTTCGACCGCGGCGAAGGTCCCTATCTCATTGATACGAAGGGCGACCGCTACCTCGACTTTGGCTCGGGCGTCGCTGTTTCCGCGCTCGGCCATGCGCATCCGCATCTGGTTGCGGCGTTGCAGGAGCAGGCGGCCAGGCTCTGGCACACGTCCAATCTCGACCGGATTCCCGGACAGGAGAAGCTTGCGCGCCGGTTGGTCGACGCGAGCTTCGCGGATAAGGCGTTCTTCTGCAATTCGGGCGCCGAGGGCGTGGAATGCGCGATCAAATTGGCGAGGCGGTTCCACTATGTCGGCGGCGCGCCGGAGCGGTACCGGCTGATCACGTTCGAAGGCGCCTTCCATGGGCGGACTCTTGCGACCATCGCTGCCGGCGGCTCGCCCAAATATCTGGAAGGCTTCGGCCCCAAGGTGGATGGCTTCGATCAGGTGCCTTATGGCGATTTCGACGCCGTCGTGCGCACGACGGGTTCTGAGACCGCCGGCATTCTTGTCGAGCCGATGCAAGGCGAAGTCGGCATCCGCGTCCCGCCCGCCGGATTCCTGAAGCGCTTGCGCGAATACTGCGACGCACGCGGGCTCCTCTTGGTTTTGGACGAAGTTCAGACCGGCATTGCGCGCACGGGCCGGCTTTTTGCGTATGAGGAGATGGGCTTCACACCGGACATCATGGCCGTGGGCAAAGGCATCGGCGGCGGCTTTCCTCTCGGCGGATGTCTTGCCACGGAGCGAGCAGCCAAGGGTATGACCGCGGGCACGCACGGCTCGACCTATGGCGGCAATCCGCTGGCGATGGCCGCCGGCAACGCCGTGCTCGATGTGATCCTGGAGCCGGGTTTCCTCGACAACGTACGCAAGCTCGCGGGCTCGATGCAGCAGACTCTTGCGATGTTGCAGGCCGAGCATCCCGACGTCATCGCCGAAGTGCGCGGCCGCGGCCTGCTGCTGGGTTTGAAGCTGCACGTGCCGGCGGCCGCGTTCATTACGCGCCTGCGCGAGAACCGCCTGATCGGTGTCGGCGCCACCGAAAATGTCGTGCGCCTTCTGCCCCCGCTGAACATCGAGGAGCGGCACATCCGCGAGGCCGTTACGGCTCTCGGCGACACCTGCGCGAGCTTCGAGCAGGAGAGGAAGGCCGTATGAGTATGCGGGCGGCCCAGACGCGCAAACCTGTGGATTCGACTCCGCGGCACTTCCTGGATTTATGCGATTTCGAGTCCGGCGCACTGACCGCACTGATCGCGGCCGCACGCCAGCGCAAAAAGGCGCGCAATGGTTTTTCGCGCGGCGCCGAGGACAAGGACGCACCGCTCACGGGCAAGGTGCTCGCGCTCATTTTCGAGAAGCCCTCGACCCGGACGCGGATCTCCTTCGACGTCGGCATGCAGGAGCTCGGCGGGCGCTGCATCATGCTGACAGGCCATGAAATGCAGCTCGGCCGCGGTGAGACTGTCGCGGATACCGCGCGCGTGCTCTCGCGCTATGTCGACGCGATCATGATCCGCACGCTCGCCCACCACACGTTGATGGAGCTTGCGGGAGCTGCATCCGTCCCCGTGATCAACGGGTTGACCAAGCTTTCTCACCCTTGCCAGGTGATGGCGGACATCATGACGTTCGAGGAGAAGAAGGGCCCGATCCGCGGCAATACGGTCGCTTGGGTCGGCGACGCGAACAATGTCTGCGCCTCCTGGGTCCATGCCGCTTCCCGGTTCGACTTCACACTCAAAGTCGCAACGCCGGAGTCCTTGGCGCCGCGGCCGGCGCTGCGAAAGTGGGCCGAGAGCGCGCGTGCCAAAGTCATCTTCACGAGCGATCCGGAAGAAGCGGTCAAAAGCGCGGACTGCGTGGTGACCGACACCTGGGTTTCGATGGGCGATAAGGAAGCGACGCGCCGGCGCAACCTGCTCAAGGCTTTCCAGGTCAACCGCGCGCTCATGGCGAAGGCCGCGCGCGACGCCATCTTTATGCACTGCCTGCCCGCCCATCGCGGCGAAGAGGTGACCGACGAGGTGATTGACGGTCCGCAATCCGTCGTCTTCGACGAGGCCGAAAACAGGCTGCATGTGCAGAAGGCGATCCTCGTCTGGTGCCTCGGGTAAGGCGCTTGACCCTCCACTTGCATGCGGAGCGTTTTGCACCCAGATAGGCGTATGACCCCCAGCACAGCCACCACGTCCGACGCCACTTATACGCCCGCGCCCTCGGCGGACTTCGTGTTGCCCTTCGAGCTTCCGGCACTCGGCCTTCGGGGTCGGCTCATCCGCTTGGACAACGTCTCCAGCCGCGCCTTGAGCACGCATCCTTTGCCGGAGGCCGCCCAACGAGTGCTGGCCGAGGCCCTGGTTCTCGCGGCACTTCTGGGTTCGGCGTTGAAATTCGAAGGCCGGCTCAGCGTGCAGCTAAAAGGCAACGGCCCGCTCGATCTTCTGGTCACCGACTACTTTGCCGGTGCTACCCCCGGCGGCGGACTACGCGGCTATGCGCGACTGAACGAGCAGCATTTCGCCGCGAACGGCCAGCCGGCGCAATTCGATAAGCTCGCCGGAAGCGGTGCGCTCGCTATTACGATCGAGCCGAAGAAGGGCGCTCAGACCTATCAGGGCCTTGTGCCATTGTCGGCCGACGGATTGTCCGCATCGGCAGAGACGTATTTCTTCCAGAGCGAGCAATTGCCGACCGCCCTCCGCCTCTCGGCAGGCCCGACCTACCGCTCTGGGGAGGGGCGTGGCTGGCGTGCAGGCGCGATCATGGTCCAGGCGGTGCCCGGCCGCGAAGCCGATCGCGACAAGACCAGCGACGACTGGCAGCGCATCCAACTGTTCCTGAAGACGCTCGAAGACTATGAGCTACTGGACACGGCGATCCCGGCCGAATCCGTGCTGTGGCGGCTCTTCCATGAAGATGAAGTCCGCGTGCATCCGAGCCAAGCGCTGCGTTTCGAATGCTCATGCAGACCTGAAAATATCCGCTCGGTGCTCGGTGCGTATCCGGTCGAAGAGCTCAAGGATCTGCCCGATCCCGATGGCGTCATCCGTACGCGCTGCGAGTTCTGCGCGACCGTGTACGAATTCCCGCTCGCCAGCTTCTCGTAAGAGTTACGATTGCCACAAGCGGGGCAGATTGCGCGCGCCATGCAGGACGCGCTCGATACGAATTTCGCTCTCGAGAATGCGAAAGAGAATTAGGTAATTCGTGTGCACTGCCATCCGTAGGTCCGGCGCCAAGTCGCTTCGCAACGGATAGGCTTGCGGATTCTCCGCTATCCGCCGGCACGCGCTTTCCAGCTCATCCACAAAGGTTATTGCTCGGAGCGGATTGTCGCGTGCGATGTACTCGCCGATCTCATCTAGATCTGTGACTGCGCGTGGACTCAGCCGAACGCGCATCGCATCTATCGGCTTGTTTTGGGTGCGTACTTGGCTCGAAGCCGTGCAAAGACGGTCTCCGCGTCAACGGAGGGACCACTGTCAATTCCTTCTTGAACCAAGCGTCGCAAGTCCTCGACGTCTAGTTCCTCAACCTTGCGCTTTAGCCGCCAATCCCGCAGGGCCTCGCGGACAACCTCGCTTGTGGTCGCATACTCGCCCCGATCGACTGCAGCCTTCATATCGGCGACCATGTCGTGCGGCAGTGCGATGCTGATTTTCTCAACTTTTCCCATGAGTTGATGGTAGCAAATTTTACTACCAAAGGCAAACCGTAGTCACTGTGCAGCGCGTTGCGCGACGCGGCGCAGGAACGTCGCGCACGCCTCGAGCTGATCGAGCTCCACGAACTCGTCCGCCTTGTGCGCATCATGGATGGAGCCCGGTCCGCACACCACGGATGGAATTCCCGCCTTCTGAAACAGGCCCGCCTCGGTGCCATACGACACCGCGTGCACGTCGTTGTTCCCCGACAGGGCGCACGCGAGCCGCACCGCGGGTGAATCGACGTCGCGCACCAGGCCGGGATAGGCAACGTGGATATGGGTCGCGAAGCCGGCTTCAGGTGCACCCGTCCGATAGCGCGGAAGGATCTCGGTCGTGCGTGCCGTGGCCCGTGCGAAGATCGCCTTCTCGTCGCGATCGGGCAGCGCGCGGTACTCCCAGAGCACGCGTGCCTCCCGCGCGAGCACATTCACGGCCGTCCCCCCGGACATGACACTCGCCTGGATGGTCGTGTAAGGAGGCTCGAAGTGCTCGTCGCGATCCTGTTTCAGCTCTTCACCCAAGGACGCGAGCGCGGCGATGAATTCGCCGGCCATCATCACGGCGTTGGCGCCGCGCGAGGGCGCGCTCGAGTGGCCTTCTTTGCCCTTGGCTACGGTTTCGATCACGGCACCCGCCTTGTGGGCGCCGACGACACGCATGCTGGTCGGCTCGCCGATGATCGCGAGCGCCGGCTTTATGCCTGCGGTCTTGAGGTCGTCGAGCAAGCGACGAACGCCCACGCAACCGACTTCCTCATCGAATGAGAACGCGAAATGCAGCGGCTGCTTCAAGTCGGCAGCCTTGAACTCCGGCAGGAGCGCGAGTGCGGCGGCGATGAATCCCTTCATGTCCGCCGCGCCGCGACCATAAAGTTTGTCCTCGCGGATATCGGCTACAAACGGATTGCTCGACCAGTCTTGCCCGTCGACCGGCACCACGTCGGTGTGTCCGGAGAGCACGAAGCCGCCCTCGCGGTCCGGACCTAACGATGCGAACAGGTTGGCCTTGCTGCCGAGCTCGTCATAGGTCAGCCGCAACCTTGCGCCCGCGCTTTCGAGAAGGTTCGCCGCAAACGAGATCAACGCGAGATTGGAATTGCGGCTTACTGTGTCGAACGCGATCAGGCGTCTCAAAAGCTCGACAACGGATGAATCGGCCGTCATCGGCGCGCGCGGCTCAGCTGCGTTCGCCGGATACGGGGTTGCCGATCATATTCAAGAATTCGCGCCGGGTTCGCGCGTCCTCGCGGAAGGCGCCCAGCATGGTCGACGTCACCATGGTGACGCCCGGCTTGTGCACGCCCCGAGTGGTCATGCACTGGTGGCTTGCCTCGATCACGACGGCTACGCCTTTCGGCTCCAGCACGTGCTGGATGCAATTCGCAATCTGGGCGTTCATCTTCTCCTGCACCTGAAGCCGGCGTGCATAGGCATCGACCACGCGCGCGAGTTTCGATATGCCCACTACTTTAGCGTCGGGCAGATAGCCGACATGCACACGTCCGATGATCGGCGCGAGATGGTGCTCGCAATGAGACTCGAAGCGGATATCCCTCAAGACGACCATTTCGTCATAGCCGTGCACCTCTTCGAAGGTGCGCGCGAGGTAGGCCTGGGGATCGTTGGCGTAGCCGGAGAACCAGTCCTCGAACGCCCGCGCGACCCTGGCCGGCGTATCCTTCAGGCCTTCCCGCGTCGGATCATCGCCCGCCCAGAGCAGAAGCGTGCGGACTGCCGCCTCAGCTTCGGCGCGACTGGGCCGTTGGACCTGCGGGAGCGGGGCGGAGCATTTCGCGACGCTCAGTCTCGGCTTTTCGACATTGGCCACGGATCTCTCCAGGTCGGAATTCTCAAGGCAGAGCCCTGAGGTCGGAATTAGACCGCCAAATGTCAATCCTGGCAAACCCTGATCTAGGAGGTCAGTGCATACGGCGCTGTTCGTAGGGACTTTCGAGCGCAAACAACGGGATATCGATCTCGAAGTTCTCGCCCGAAGTCGCCCGCATCTGATACGTGCCGGTCATGAAGCCCGAGGGCGTCTCGAGCGGCGCGCCGCTGGTGTACTCGAACGCGCCGCCGGGCTTGAGGATTGGCTGCTCGCCGACAACGCCCGCACCCCGCACTTCACGGACCCGGCCGCGGGAGTCGGTGATCCGCCAATGGCGCGAGAGCAGCTGCACGGTTTCCCCGCCTGTGTTCTCGATGGTGATGCGATAAGCCCAAAGGTAGCGGCTTTCCGTGGGCTCAGATTGGTCGTCCAGGAAACTCGGCTCGACCGCGACGCGAATATTGCGCGTGACCCTCTCGTATTTATGTGTGGTCACGTCTGTTGCTCCACCGTGACGTTCGTCTTGACCGAGTTGGCGATGAAGCAGCCATCATGCGCCTCATGATGCATCTTCTCGAGTTCCTCGTGCGAGACGGTCACGCCGGGCGACCATACGATCTTGGGCCGTAGAGTTACGCGGGTGATCGCGAGACGTCCGGCCTCGTTCTTCTCCATGAAGCCCACCGCCTCGTCGGTGTAGGAATCGAGGGACAGCTTCTTCTTCGCGGCAATCGCGAGGAAGGTCAGCATGTGGCAGGACGAAAGCGCTGCCACCAGAGCCTGTTCGGGATTAACCCTCTCGGGGTCGCCGCGATACTCTTTGGCCCCGGACGCGGGCACGGTCGTTCCCGCAAACTGCCAGTCATGCGCACGATTATAGGTCTGGTAGGTGTAGTCCTGGCTCGTGCGCCGCCACGATATCTTCGCGTGGTGTTCGGACATGACAGCCTCCGTCAGATCGTCGCCAGCGCGTGGGCGAGGTCCTCGCACAAATCGTCCGCGTCCTCGAGCCCGACGGCGATACGCAACATGCCGTCCGTGACGCCCGCGGCCAACCTCGCTTCCGGCGTCATGCGCTGGTGCGTCGTCGTCGCCGGATGCGTGAGCAGACTCTTGGCGTCGCCGAGGTTGTTCGAGATGTCGACCAGCTTCAGCGCTTTTGCCACCTTGAAGGCGCCCTTCTTCCCTCCCGCGACTTCGAACGTCGCCACACCTCCGCCGGCGGACATCTGCTTCTTCGCCAACCCTGTGTTGTGTTGCGGATGATCGTTGCGGAAAGGATAGAGCACGCGATTGACCTTGTTCTCCCCGCTGAGGAAGTCGGCGACCTTGGCTGCATTGCGGCTGTGCTCCCTCATGCGGAGTTCCAGCGTCTCGAGGCTCTTCAGGTGCAGCCACGCGTTGAACGGACTGATTGCAGGTCCGGTATTGCGCAGGAAGATCTGCAGGTGGTCCTTGAGGAAATCCTCCTTGCACAGGATGACCCCGCCAAGTGCCCGACCCTGGCCATCGATGTACTTGGTGGATGAATGAACGACGATATCCGCACCGAACTCCATCGGCCGCTGCAGGGCAGGGGAGGCAAATGCGTTGTCCACCGCAGCCAGAGCACCCCCCTTGTGTGCGATGTCGCACACCGCCTTGATGTCCACGATCTCCAGCGTCGGGTTGGACGGTGTCTCGAAGAACAGGATTTTGGTCTCGGGTCGCATCGCTGCGCGCCACTGTTCGAGGTCGCGGCCGTCGACGATGGTGTTCTTGATCCCGAAACGGGGCAGCACTTCCTCGATCACGTAGCGGATGGCGCCAAACAAAGCGCGCGCTGCCACGACATGATCGCCCGTCTTCAGGCAACAGAGAAACGTAGCCGTGACCGCTGCCATACCCGCCGAGGTCGCGCGGGCCTCGGGCGCGCCTTCGAGCAGCGCCATGCGCTCCTCGAACATCGAGACCGTGGGATTGGCGTACCGGGTGTAGGTGTATCCGGGCGCGCCCTTAAAACGCTCCTCGGCTTCCTCGGGGCCCTCATAGGCAAACCCCGAGGTCATGAACAGCGCTTCGCTCGTCTCCTGGAAAGGGCTCCGCCGCTGGCCGCCTCTGACCGCCAGCGTCTGCCTGCGCCAACCCTTCCAGTCCTTATTCGTCGCCATGAAACCGTGCCCCAAGCGGACCTGTCGGGAAGCGATAGGGTCGCGGCCCTCACCCGTCAAGTTCACCGTCCGGTCAATGCGTTGCGTCTAGGGAACCGAGACGCTCCCCTCTCGTTATCTTCGCAAACGTAATGTGAGGCGTGCTCGATATGGATAAGGAACGGATCAAGGGTAGCGCTCAGCAACAGAAGGGCGCCGTCAAGGAAGGCCTCGGCAAGATTCTTGGCGATGAGAAGCTGAAGGCCGAAGGCAAAATGGACAAGGCTGAGGGCAAGGTCAGGAACGCGGTCGGCAGCGCCAAGGATGCGATCCGCGACATGAACAAGCCCAAGCATCACTGACAATCATACGCTCAAGCGCCATAAAAAAAGCCCGGCCTTTTCGGCTGGGCTTTTCTTTTGCCGAGTTGTACCGCTGCCTTAGCTTCCTTGGGCAGCAACCTTATCGATCGTGCTGATGACAAGACTCGCTGGAGGCCGCTTCGTGTAGGTCTCCTCGTAAAGCTTGGCCTTGATCGTCCCAGACTTGTCGAGAACGAAGATGATCGGCCGAGGCACGCCATAAGCGAAGCTCCCCGGCGGATATTGCGGATCGCGCAGCTTGTAACGGTCGATGATCTCGGACTTGGGATCGGACAGCAGCGTGTAACCGATCTGGCGACGCTCGATGAAAGTCTTGAGGATTTGCGGGCTGTCGAACGAGATCCCCGCCATGCGGTAGCCGCGGCGCTGGATCGCCGCCACTGCGGTGTTCAGATCGACCATCTGCGCTTGGCAAAAGGGGCACCAATCGGCCGAGCGGAAGAAGAAAAGCACGAGGCCGTTTTCTCCCATCAGGGACTGCAGCGTGCGGGGCATACCATTCTGATCGGGCGGGCTGCCGATGTCGGGAACGCGTGTACCGATCGAAGGACCCAACTCCTCCGCGGCGCTCACCTGCGACACGGGACCGAGCATGAGCCCGAGCAGAGCGGCCCCGATCACCGCGCAGAATAAGGACAGTCGCTTCATCACCTTTTCTCCGAAACGCGCCTCGTAACCGTAGGCCCTTGGCAAAGTGCCAGCAAGTTGACCCTCGCATATGAGGTTCTTACTGTGCGCGACCTTTCAGGGGCCCGCCCGCCTTGCGCCTATTGCTGTTGCGCCACGCCAAGTCGGACTGGAGCAAGGACGCCGACGATCATGACCGGCCATTGTCGGAACGCGGCCGCAAGGCGGCGCCTGAAATGGCCCGCTATATGCGCAGCAAGGATTACGTCCCTGAAACCGTGCTCTGCTCCACGGCACGGCGGACGCAAGAAACGCTCGAAATCCTTCTCGCCGCCTGGAGGAAGAAACCGGTCATTCGCTATGAACGCGGGATCTATCTCGTCGAATGGCCGGCTTTGCTCGCAAGCCTGAAGAAGGCGCCTGCCCAAGACTCGCCGTTGCTGCTCGTCGGCCACAATCCCGGGATCGAGCAGCTGGCGATCAGCCTCGCTCACCAGGCCAACGATCCTGCCGAGCGTGCCCGCCTGAAGCGCTTGACGCAAAAATTTCCCACGGCCGCGCTCGCCGTGCTCGATTTCGAGATCGCCTCGTGGCGGTTTCTCAAGCCGGGTTTGGGAACGCTGGTCGACTATGTGCGACCTAAGGACTTGCCAGGGGCCAGCGGCGGTGACGACGCGTGAGCTCAGTTGAGGGACAGGGCCGCACGGCGCTGGTTACGGGTGCGTCGGCCGGTATCGGTGCGGAGCTCGCCCGCGTTTTCGCCGCGAAAGGCTTCGATCTTGTCCTGACCGCACGCCGCGCCGACCGCCTTGCCGCTTTGGCCGATGAGCTGCGCAGCCGCCATAGCGTCCGCGTGCGGACGGTTCCCGCCGACTTGGCGCTTCCCGAGACCCCGAAGTCGCTCCTTCAAGAGCTCGAACGCGACGGCGTGATGGTCGATGCCCTGATCAACAATGCGGGCTACGCCGTGCCGGGCCTTTACCGCGACAGCGCCTGGGAGGTGCAGCGTGATTTCCTTCAGGTGTTGGTGACGGCGCCTTGCGAGTTCATCCATCGCCTGCTCCCCGGCATGACCCAGCGCGGCTATGGGCGCATCCTTAACGTGGCCTCGGTCGCGGGTTTGATGCCGGGTGCAGCGAGCCACACCCTTTACGGCGGCGCGAAGGCGATGCTGATCAAGATCTCCCAGGCTGTGCACAACGAGCAAAGGGGCACCGGTGTTCATGTGACGGCGCTGTGCCCCGGCTTTACGCATTCGGAATTTCACGATGTCACCGGCACGCGGGAAGAGATGCGTCGGATGCCCAAGATGATGTGGCTATCGGCCGAGCGGGTCGCGCGTGAAGGTCACGACGCCGTGATGAAGAACCGGGCCATGTGCATTCCGGGTGCGCAATACAAGGCGATCGCCGCGCTTGCCCGTCTGTTGCCGCTTGGCGCGGGTCATCATGTCGCGGAGCTGCGCTCGCGCATCCTGGCCAAGCGCAGGTAGCTGCGCGTGACAGATGTCATAGCGCGCCGGCGCGTTCGCTTGCTCTCTTGGGATGGGGCCAATAATAATCGCTACATAATAAGGGGTTGTCTGGGATGGTCTGGTGCGCATTCATCTTGAGTGCGGTTGCAGCGATGATTGCTTCTGCCCAGGGCGAAGCCTCAGCAATTCCCCGCGAAATTGGCCGCCGAGGCTGCCGGTCGGTCCGTACAGTGGCCGAAAGGGCTAGCAACCTTCCGGTTGTATCCGGTGGCGGCAGTCTTATAACCTCGGCACTAGCAGTGCGCGCTGCCTGAGATGAAGCAGCGACTACACTCCATTGGACTAATGAAGAGGGCCAAATGAGTTCTACACGTTCCCGGTTTTTGCAGCGCGCTGCCATCGTGGTTCTTGCCGCTGTCGGCGCCGCGCTCCCGCAAATCGTCATCGCGCAGGGCGGCTTGGCTGGAAAGTGGATTTTCGTCCCCGAACGGTCGAAATTCTCCGGACCGGGAGCCCTCAAGGAGATGACGATTACGTTCTCGGAAGGTGGAAAAGGTTTCTCAAAAGCCGTCGAAGGCGTCGATGCCAAAGGCAATCCCGTCAAGGCTACGTACGAAGTCGTCGCCGACACCAAGGCGCACCCCGTGACCGGCATCCCGGATTACGATTCCGCGTCATGGAACAACGTCAGCCCCACAGCCTCGGTTTACACCTACGATCGGCGCAAGACGACCGTCGTTGTCGGCACGCGCACACTCGGCCAGGGCGGCAAGACGCTCACCTATAGCGAGCGGCGGGTCGATCCCAAGGGTAAGGTGCTGTCGACCTCGGTCCTGTTCTTCATCAAGGAAGGCGTTGATCTCGCCAGCCTTGCGCCGCCTCCAGGGTCCGCTCCCCCTCCGCCCGCGCCAATCGTTGTTCCGCCTCCGCCGCCAAGCAGCTCGCCCGACGAAGATGCGGGCGATACCGCGCTCGCAGCCGGGAACGACGATGAGGCGATCCGTCTGTTCACGGCGGCGATCGAAGCGCCGATGAAGACGCCCCGGCTCTACTACGACTACATCAGTCGTGGCATTGCCTACATCAAGAAGAACCAAACGCCCGAGGCGATGAAGGACTTCGACGAGGCGCTCAAATTGAAGCCGGAGGATTTGGAGGCTCGTTTCCGCCTCGCCGGTCT
>Ga0184629_10000584_pt1 | contig 16279 bp, 13 predicted proteins | sample PLM4_32_b1_FD_133158 | JGI IMG/M metagenome (GOLD analysis project Ga0184629, IMG submission 133158) | Groundwater sediment microbial communities from an aquifer in East River, Colorado, USA - PLM4_32_b1 | ecosystem: Environmental > Terrestrial > Soil > Riparian zone | place: USA: East River... | reverse complement strand
TTTAGTAAAATTTAAATTCCCATCTATTCAGCTGGGCAGGATAATATAGATTATCAGAGATACCTGTAATTCAATTTCTTTGATCCCAACCTTATTATAGAGTATTCAAGCGCACTTGAGAGAATGCATATAGGATTTCTCTTCCTATTTGATGAACTCTTTCTTTGTACTTGGCCGCTTCCTGGAGCGTGCCGTCAAAGTCTTTGGGATCATCATACGTAATAGCAATACGTGCAGAAGCACCTAAAACCAATGGACAGTTTTCATCTGCATGAGCGCAAGTCATGATCGCGGCAAAATCCTTGTTGTGGTTAAACGGGTCATCATATTTTTTCGAGAACGCAATGATTGGATTTGCATCCACTGAGAAACGTACTTCGTAAACTGGGTTATCACCTCCTTTTGTTTCTGTGATGCTGAAGCCGGCTTCTCGCATGGCCTTTACGGCTCTCGGATTAAACGCCGTTGCTTCTGTTCCGCCTGAAAAGCATTCTACTCCAGGGAGCCCGTAATAATAGGCAGCTGTTTGCGCCCATAGTTGAGCGAGATGACTTCTTCTTGAATTATGTGTGCAAATAAAAGTTAAATACACCTTTTGCCCAACTTTAATTTTATGCTGCATAAACTCCGTTAACTCATTTAATGTCTTCTTTCGCTCTGACGGAATCTGGTTAAATTCTTTGGTAAGTTGTTCCAGCGTCCTTTTAAGCGTAGGATGCAAAACCTTGTTTTTCCTTTTCATAGTGTTAATATCGAAAATATAGTTTTCCATTTAACAAACATACCAGCAGTCAATTTTCGTTGTAAAGTAGCAAAATGGCAGAGATTGTGCTCTCTTAACTTTCTTGGGGAGTTAAGTTGTTAGGACATTACCAGGAAATATTAATTTTAGAAATTGATATAACTTTAATAACTATCAAAAGATAAATTGCAATGAAACGCAGAAAATTCCTGAGCACAGTAGTTGTCGGGGCCATCGCTTCACCTGTTTTCGGAACGCTGGAACAGCAGGGCGTAGTAAGCCTTCCAGTGTCAATGGTACAAACGCTCACTGGGCCTGTGCCACCTGAAAAACTTGGTCTCACATTGATTCACGAGCATTTACTGTATGGTGTAATTCCTGCGGAACTCAATAGCCGGTCTCTTGAGATAGTAGTCGCAAACTTACGTGATGCCGCTCGAGTCGGTATTGATACAATCACCTGTTTGTCCCCGGAACGTGATATTAAACTCTACAGCCAGCTTGCAGAACAGTCACCTGTCAGGCTGATAGCTTCAACCGGATCGTATGTTTACGCTCACTGTTCACCGGCTTTACAAAGTATGAATGAAGAACAGATGGTTGCGCGGATGGTAAGGGATATTAATAGTGGAATTGATGGTTCCAAACTTCGGGCAGGAATCATTAAAGTAGCAGGTAATAAATCACCGCTTACGGATTGGGAAAAGATGAGCTTTCGTGCTGCAGGCAGAGCTCAAAAAGAGACTGGTGTGCCCGTTGGGACGCATGCAATCTATGCACCACGTGATCAATTTGATATCCTTGTGTCTGCAGGCGCAGATCCGCATAAATGTTTCTTCTCCCATATTGAAGCGGAATTCGGTTGGCAAGGAAGAAACCTCCAACAACAAACAGATTACCTGGTGGATCTTGCCAAAGATGGAGGTTCTTTATTATTCAATAATTTCGGTTTGACGTTGGATACACCCTGGCCGGATCTCGTTTTTATTTTACGAAGTCTCTTCGACCGTGGTCTTGCTAATAGAATTCTTATTTCTGTAGATAGCGCATGGGAGTGGAAAAATGGTAAACCTGTAATACAGCATTCTGAAAAATATCCGGGTGCCATGGATCGAACATATTCTTATATGATGACAGACGTGGTACCGGCTTTGCTTAAAGCAGGTTTTAGTGACCACGATATCAAAACCTTCCTTGTTGATAACCCACGCAGGATGTTCGGGGGGAAAACATGATAAATTCAAACGAAATTAGGATCTCTGTATTCCAGGGAACTATTCATTAATGTTAACAAATAGTATACCTTCATGAAGAAACTGGTTTTGGGAATCGATGTTGGAGGTATTAGAACAAAAATTGGTTTGGTTGATCTTACGGATGGAGAAGTAATTAGCCGCGCGGGTGCGCATGTAATGATGGTGGAAGAGCCAGAGGTTTCTGAAAAATTTTCTGTTCTCAATAACATTGTGCCCTTTGATTTTATGGCTTATTACCAGGCCGATAAATTTAATGCAGGGAAAACATTTAGCGTTGGCGGAAAAATACCCAAGTAGAATAATCAATCATCGCGAATCAGAGCATGGAAAAAATGCAAGTGTTTATTCTGTTTTTAGGGATGACAATTAGTGTCGTGGTTTTAGGACAGACCCGTAAACAACTCTATATTTCCAATGATGATCATACCGATTATATGTGGTCAGGTAATGAAAGCCAATACCAGGAAGCTTTCATAAAAATGCTCGACTATTATATCACTCAAAGTGATAAAACTTTATCGTTACCGTCGCCCTATCAGAGCCGTTTTAATTGCGATGGAAGTTATTGGGTGTGGGAATATGAGAAGCATAAATCACCCGCCCATTTTCAAAAGTTAATTGCGAAAATAAAATCCGGGCACATTAGCATGCCGTACAACACATTGGTTTCAACCTATGGCGCGAATACTGTGGAGGGCATTCTCAGGGGAATGTATTATGCTGGCCATCTTGAAAGAAAGTATGATCTTGACTTGGACCAGGCCATAGCCATGGAAGATCAGACGTTGCCGCTGGGCTTGGCTTCACTGTGGGCCGGATCTGGTGCAACGTATAGCTGGAAAGGTGTTTGTGCCTGTGCATCAAAGCTGAATGATCTCAAAAAACGCAATAAAGAAATTTACTGGTATAAGGGGATTGATAGTAGTGCTGTGTTGATGAAGTGGTACTCCATTGCACCTGGCGGAAACAAACAACTCGGTGGTTACGCTGAAGCTCGAGATCCTGTTTTGGCAATAGATCAACTTACAACTTTATGTCAAACATCTCAATACCCTTATCATATTGCCGGAGCATTTGGTTATGGTTGGGATGACATCCAAACAACAACAGATATTTTTACGACGACTGCCCAGGAGAAAACGAATTCAGAAAGACAAGTTATCGTGTCCAACCAATCTGATTTTTTCAAAGCATTTGAGACTGAATATGGATCGGCAATATCGAGCCAGTCACTTTCTTACGGGAATGAATGGGACTTATACAGTGCATCGATGGCTGAACTATCGGCCCAAGTAAAGCGATCAGTAGAAAAATTAAGGGCTGCAGAGGCCATGGCGTCATTGGTAAGTGTAAAGGATAAAAACTTTGCGCGTGATCTAGTAGATATGCGAAGAACAGCATGGGTGGCATTAGGGCTTTACTATGAACATAACTGGACTGCTGATGGCCCAACAACCAAAGCTGACCGTGCAACATGGCAACGAAAGATTGAATATCAGCTTACAACCTATGTTGACTCCTTATATCTGTTAGCTAAGCAAAAACTAGGAACGCAGATTAAAAGGAACGGAAATAAAACAAGGATTTATGTATTCAACACGCTCAGTTGGAATCGTACGGATGCCTGTGACTTTCTTTACACCGGATCAGCTAACGTGAAAGTGGTGGATACGAAAACAAGTGAAGAAGTACCCTCACAGGTAATCATAAATAATGGAAAAAAATACATCAGAATAATAGCAACAGGTATTCCTTCGGTAGGATATAAGGTATATGAAGTACGTCGGGGAAAATCCAAATTTTTGTCCGATGAAGCCTCGCAAAACGTCAATGTTTTGCAAAATAGTTTTTACAAGATAACGCTGACGAATCAGGGTGTAATAACCAGCCTTATTGATAAGCGGAATGGCAACTACGAATGTGTCTCCAATGTTAATGGCAAATTCATGAATGACCTGGGATCAGGCATGGATAATACGGGTACCGTCGAAGTTACGGACACAGGTCCCGTTTCAGTTACTGTAGTGTGTACCGGAAAGAAACCGTTGGCTCATACCAGTCGCATTACCTTATTCAAGGATATTCCAAGAGTTGATATTTATAATCAGATCACTGAAAACTTTGGTGATGTACACAGTTGGGCTTTTTCTTACAACCTCTCCGATGCACAAGTATGGCATGAAGAAGTTGGCGCTATTATTAAAGCGAAACCGGTAACCAAAGGCGGTCATTATGCGACCATGAATGCGCGCTTCGATTGGCTTACCTTAAATCATTTTGCTGATATCAACAACGGCAAGTATGGTATCACCATATCCAATGCAGATTGTGCCTTCATGAAGCTTGGTAACAGCGCCCTAACGAATTTGGATACACAGACATCACAACTATCTGTTTTAGCCGGCGGGCAAGTTGATGGCGGCGCTTTAGGTATTCCTGGGCAAGGCGGTGATAGCCTTTTTACTCAACGCTTTGCATTAAATACGCACACCAATTTCGACGCTGCAGCCTCGATGCGATTTTCACTGGAACATCAGAATCCGCTGGTAGCAGGTTATGTCACAGGAACGCAGGAAATGTATCCTGAAAAAGAATATTCATTTTTAAATATTAATGACCCCAATGTATTGTTATGGAGTCTTAAGCCCGCAGAAGATAACCCTGCAAAAGGACTAATTGTCAGGGTATGGAATTTTTCGCAAAGCAATGCTGATTTAAAGATCTCTTTTGATCGGGAAATCCATTCAGCTTATCAGGCAACGCATGTGGAAACAGATATTGGAAATGCCATTGTCGTGAACGGAGATTTACAGGAATCTATTGGTCATCACCAGATCGAAACGTTTAGGATCGTACTTATGGATGATAAGTAAGGGATGGCAAAGATCCTGAAAATCAGGAACGCCCATAAATTTTTAAAACCGTTTCCCGCCAGGCATCACTTTCTGTCGAGCAGAGGTGTGCCATAGCATCGGCAATTTCCTCCGGTTTAACCCATGCCGTAAAATCTGCGGTTGGCATAGCCTGACGGTTTGCCGGTGTATCGATGGTGCTGGGTACCACCACGGAAGCTGTTACATTGCTGGATGAGCCTGCTGCATTAAGCGCATCCGCAAGCTTGAAGATGAGCGATTTAGATAGAGCATATCCCAATGCCTTATGGGCATCCTTGGCACGAAGTGCAGGACGTGATCCCACAAAAACGATTCGTCCACCTGTCGCTTGTTGCAGCATCTGTTGATAGACGGGACGTGCCACAAAGTAGGCTGTATCAAAATTAAGCGTAAACATTTTTTTGAGAACGGCTCCATCGGTTTCTTTAATTCCCCCTGGAGCATATCCACCCACGAGTAGCAATGCGGCATCAATTTTTTTGTGAGTGGAAATAATCTGAGCAATAACTTCCTCCACCGATTTTTCATCCGTAAGATCAGCGTCGTGAGTTTCAACATCACCTTTCACTTCAAATCCCAATGTTTTCCCAGGCGTGACAGTGGCGATGACTTTGTATCCTTCTTCAATAAATTTTTCTACGGATGCTTTACCTAGATTGCCAGAGGCTCCCGTAATGATGACTGTTTTCATGTGCAATTGGTTTTACTAATAGTTTAATTTACCCATGGCCATTATTCGTTTAAAAGCGTGTCTGCAGGGCTCCAATATTTCAAATGGAAATTTCTGAATTAATCTCAAGAAACAGGATGGCGAACAATACTCCAATGCAGAGGTAGCTTATCATCAGGTACAAATCATCATGGCTATACTAAATTGTGATTAAAGATGACTACTAGTTTTAATAGCGGAAGTCAGCAACATGACAACCTCATTTAAATTTAGGCTTTTCTTCTTTTTTATAGAGCGTGCCGGCTATTTGCAGGGGTTTCCTTTGCTTTCAACGCAAAGCTAGGTCCCGGCCGTTTGCGATTGCAACAAAGGTGACTGGCACGCATTAATTTGCAAGAAATGCGCGATAAGCCGATTCTCAAAGACGGCTCCCTCCGTTTTTTTTGCATAAGAAGTTTGTGTTTGCACGTAACAATAATTTACTTTACACCGTTAAGTATATTATTCTTTAGCAGCAAAATGACAATAACCACTAGAAAAGAACGTCAGAAAGAGGAATTAAGGGGTAAAATCCTCGAAGCAGCTAAAGCGCTGTTCATTGAACGCGGCTTCGAAGAAACCTCCATCCGAAATATTGCGGAGAGGATAGAGTACTCGCCAACTACAATCTATCTCTATTTTAAGGATAAGGATGATATTTTCTACGCCCTGCACCAGGAGGGTTTTATACTGCTCAACCAATATTTGAGAGCCTTACAAAATGTTGCTGATCCCTTTGAAAGACTAAAAGCGATAACCAAGGCATACATCAATTTTGCCCTGGAAAACCGCGAATTTTATGATTTAATGTTCATCAGCCGGTCTCCAATGAATGCCTTAACAAAAGATAGGAACGATGAGAAATGGGAAGAAGGCAATAAAGCCTTTGGAGCGCTGATTGGTACAGTTACGCAGTGTATTCAGAATGGATATTTTAAAGGAATGGATCCTGAGATACTCTCCTTTACCTGTTGGTCAATGGTCCATGGTATCTGTTCCCTCGAAATCCGTGGGCGATGCTCAGTGATTAGCGAAGCCAATCAGGAGAACCTTAGTGCAAAAGCGGGAGATATCATAAATGATATTTTAGAGCGGATGCATCAAAATCTGAAACAATAAAAAAATTTGCCATACGACTTAACAGTGTAAACTTTATGTTCAATGAAAACTAAAACTCTCAAAATCAATACATCAAGGCTACGGTTGATCTTTCCATTGATCTTGCTATCCACCGTATTGAATGCACAAACTATCCTGGATAATTATATCCACGAAGGCCTGAAAAGCAACCTGGTACTCCAACAAAAAAATCTCTCCTGGCAGCAAGCCCAACAATCCCTTCAGATTGCCAGAAGTTATTTTCTTCCTTCGGTGAATTTGCTCGCGGACTACACCTCAGGTGAGGGGGGGAGGAGCATCGCGTTACCCATTGGAGATTTGCTTAATCCTGTTTATGCATCGCTGAACCAAATAACCCAAAGTGATGCCTTCACGCAGGTGGAAAATGTCAATCAAAATTTCTTTCCCAAAAACTTTTACGATGCCAGGATTCGTGCTACACTTCCACTCATTAATACGGACTTGTACCTGAACCGTACGATCCAGGGCCAGCAGGTCATGTTGAAGCAATATGAACTGGATGCGTATAAACGACAGCTTGTTTTTGACATTAAGTCAGCCTACTTCCTTCACCTCGGTGCAGTGTCGGCAGTTAGAATTTATGAGAGCGCACTTGTTCTGGTAAATAAAAATGTAGAGATCAACGAATCCCTTCTCCGGAATGGTAAGAGTCTTCCCGCCAATTACCTACGTTCCAAGAGCGAAGCTGAACGGGTAAAAGCTGAATTGAATAGTGCACAAAACAGGGCAGCCAATGCAAAAAAATATTTCAATTTTTTGCTCAACAGAAATCTCGATACTGAAGTCGACATTAACTACTCGTTGTTAGATGCTTCGCTCCTGGATACAACTTCTATCTCTATTGAAGGTCGTGAAGAGTTGCAAATGATAAAGACAGCAAGAGCTATTAATGAATCGGCGTTACGACTGAATAAATTAACACGTGTGCCCAAAGTCAATGCATTTCTTGATCTGGGTTCCCAGGCTTCTGACTGGAAAGTGAATGAAAATTCGAAGTATTACCTGGTAGGCGTTCAGCTTTCCATGCCTTTGTTCCAGGGATTCAGAAATAACCATTCGATTCGCCAAAGCGGTCTTGAGATACAGAAAACGCAATTGAACTTAATAAATACAACGGAGCAACTGAACCTTGCTGCCGAGGTGGCTAAAAATGACCTGCAAACGACTACCCAAAACTATTTTGCCTCGCGTGAACAATTAAAATCAGCACAAAGTTATTTCAACCTGGTCGAGAAAGGATATCAACAAGGCGTCAACACCCTTATTGAATTTCTGGACGCCAGGAATCAGCTGACTTCCACACAACTTCAGCAAAACCTGAGACTGTTCGAAATGCTTACGGCATCGGCAAAACTTGAACGGGAAACAGCCTCCTACACTTTTGAAAATTAAAAATATCCCCCATATGAAAAACCCTAGAATAAATTTTGTATTGGCGGTCTCCTTGTTGGCCGTAACAGCAATACTCCTTCAATCGTGCACAGATGGCAAGAGTGCCACGAATGTAATTCCAAAAGGATCTGATCCTATTCCGGTGAAAGTAATACAACTTGAAAAATCAGGCAGTTCAGCAATCATTACAGCCTCTGGTCAACTGACTACAGAAGATGAAACGATACTTGGTTTCAAAACCGGTGGCGTTGTCAACGATGTACTGGTGAAAGAGGGAGACCAGGTAAGGAAAGGTCAGCTTCTGGCAACCCTTGACCTTACCGAAATCAACGCCCTGGTCGCACAAGCGAGGTTTGGCTATGAAAAAGCGCAACGTGATTTTCAGCGGATTACAAATTTGTACCGTGATAGTGTAGCCACATTGGAACAGTTGCAAAATGTTCAAACATCATTGGCTGTAGCAAAAGAACAATTGGAGGCAGCAACATTCAACCGCAGCTTTTCAGAAATACATGCACCTGCGAACGGTTATGTGCTGCGCAAATTTGTTAATGCCGGACAAGTGGTTGGCATCGGAGACCCTATTCTGTTAACCAATGCAGCAGTCCAGGGTAAGTGGATTCTAAAAGTAGGAGTGAGTGATAAACAATGGGCGTCTGTTGAGATTAAGGATAAGGCTACCGTTAAAATTGATGCTTTTCCAGACCGTTCTTTTCAGGCAATGGTAAGCCGTAAATCAGAAACATCCGATCCATTGACCGGCGCGTTTACGGTTGAACTATTGTTAAAGAATGAAGGTGTAAAGTTAGCGACCGGAATGTTTGGCTCAGCCATTCTGCAGTCTGATGTCACGATATCCTCCTGGAGCGTTCCATACGAAGCCGTGCTCGATGCCAATGGCAATGAAGGATTTGTCTTTATTACGACCGATAATAAGATTGCCCGGAAGCGACCTGTCATCATTGAATCCTTTAATGGAAAAACCATGCGGATTAGCAGCGGATTGGAAGATGCAGGTGCACTGATTATTTCCGGAAGCGCCTATCTCTCTGATAATTCACCGATCCACATTCTTAAATAAAAGTATTATGAAAATATCAGAATTTGCGGTGAAGAATTATCAGTTTACACTGATCATGTTCTTAATGGCTGCGGCAGTAGGCGTAACAACCCTCTTCACCATGCCCCGCAGCGAAGACCCTGAAATAGAAGCACCACAATTTGCCATAGTCGTGGTGTATCCCGGAACCAGTCCGAAAGATATGGAGGAACTGGTGGTTGACCCGATGGAAGAAAAAATAAACGGTCTTGAGGATATGAAGCGGATCAAAACCACCATAAGTGATGGTTTAGCTGTTCTTCGCGTGGAGTATAAATATGAAAGTAATCCCGACGACAAATACCAGGAACTGGTCCGGGAGGTAAACAGTCTTCGCCCCGAACTGCCGCGGGATATATTTAATATTGACATTAAGAAATTTCAACCCTCCGATGTTAACATTATCCAGGTGGCCCTTATTTCGGAAAATGCTTCCCGCGCAAAACTCAAATTTCACGCGGAAGCATTGAAAGATGAGTTGGAAAAAATCTCTAAGCTGAAGAATGTTGAAGTACAGGGGCTTCCGGAACAAATTGTACGGATTGAATTGCGCCTGGAAAAAATTGCGCAAATGCATATTCCCTTAGAAGCTATTACCGGCAGTCTACAAAGTGAAATGGCCAATATTCCGGGAGGAAGTGTTGAAGCCGGATCCAAGTCATTCAGCATTAAGACCAGCGGAAACTATACTTCCCTGGATGAGATAAAGAACACCATTGTGTATGCAGCCAATGGCAAGAATATCTTATTGAAGGATGTAGCCGATGCTTATGTCACGTTCGACGAAACAAAACACATTACACGACTCAATGGACATCGTTGTGTTTTTATTGTGGCAGCGCAGAAGCCTGGGTTAAACATCACCAATACGCAAAAAGAATATATACCCATGTTGGATGCGTTTGCTGCCACGTTGCCGGCGAACATTGATATGGTCCATCACTTCGATCAGGCCGAAAATGTAAATGGCCGGTTAGCTGGACTGGGGAAAGATTTTCTGATCGCCATCCTCCTGGTTTCGATAACGCTTTTGCCGCTGGGATTGCGGGCAGCTTCCATTGTCATGATATCCATACCGTTATCTTTAGCTATCGGGTTGGTACTATTGAACATGCTGGGCATCAGCCTCAATCAATTAAGCATTGTTGGACTTGTCGTAGCCCTCGGCCTTCTTGTAGATGATAGTATCGTAGTGGTAGAAAACATTGAACGATGGATGCGTGAAGGGCATTCCAGGCTTGAAGCCACTATTAAAGCAACGCGTCAGATCGGAATGGCTGTTGTGGGATGCACAGCAACATTGATCATTGCCTTTATGCCATTGGTTTTTTTGCCGGAAGGTGCCGGTGATTTTATCCGTGGGTTACCGTTGGCCGTTATCATGTCTGTGTTGGCTTCTATGGTTGTGTCGCTCACGGTTATTCCATTTTTATCCAGCCGTGTGTTAAAGGACCATGGGAATGATAAGGGAAATATCTTCATGCGCGGATTACAAAAACTTATTCATGGAAGTTATTCCCGGTTGTTGGACAGAGCGTTGAACTATCCTAAAACCACATTGATCGTGGCCGGGGTTATTTTCTTCGGATCGCTGCAACTTTTTTCAGTAATAGGTTTTGGTCTCTTTCCGGCATCGGAGAAGCCGCAGTTTATTATAAATACGATCACCCCACTCCAAACCAACCTGGTGAAAACGGATTCCGTGGCGGGTGTTGTAGATGAAGTGGTCAGTAAGATCCCGGAAGTGAGTTTTTTTGCCACGAATGTCGGTAAAGGAAATCCGAGGGTTTATTATAACGTGGTACAGGAAAATGAACGGACAGATTTTGCGCAGACCTTTGTTCAGTTGGAAGAGCACACTTCTCCAAAAAGAAAACTTGAAATTATAAATCAGCTTCGCGAAGGGTTCAGTCACTATCCCGGGGCAAAGATCGAAGTAAAAAACTTTGAACAAGGCCCGCCTGTAGTAGCGCCTGTAGAGGTCCGGTTGTTTGGAGATAACCTGGATACGCTTCGGGCAATCGCTGCGCAGGTTGAGAAATTACTGAAACAGACGGAAGGCACGATTTATGTGAACAATCCGGTGAGTAACTTAAAAAGTGATATCAGGGTTGTTATCAACCAGGAGAAAGCCAGGATGACAGGGATTAACACGGTGGACATTGACCGAACCGTCAGGCTTGCCGTAGCAGGCCTTGATATGGGTAAATTTTCCGATGCTGGTGGAGAAGATTATAACATTCACCTTACGACACCAAAAAAAGAACGTGCTTCGCTGGCATCGTTAGATAATCTATTTGTGAATAACCGCCTTGGGGCAGCTGTTCCCCTGGAACAAATTGCAGGTCTAAGACTGGAGACATCACCGCTTAGCATTGACCATTATAATAAAAACAGGATGGTGTCCATATCAGCATTTGTTCAAAAAGGATTTCTAAATGACAAAGTGATTAGTGATGTCATTGCCAGGATGAATAGCACAAAACTTCCCGAAGGCTACAGCTTTATGATGGGCGGGGATGTAGAGGCCAGCAATGAATCCTTTGGCGGACTGGGGACCATTATTATCGTTACTGTATTTTTATTCATTGCCGTGTTGATCCTCATGTTTAAAACATTCAAAAGTATGCTCATTGTGCTTAGTGTAATTCCATTAGGTATCGTTGGTGCGGTATTGGGACTTTTATTTACCGGTAATCCTCTTTCCTTTGTGGCCATTATCGGATTGATTGCACTGGCGGGGGTGGAAGTAAAGAATTCGATTTTACTGGTTGATTTCACCAATCAATTGCGTCAGCAGGGTAAATCAGTTGATGAAGCCATTCGTGAAGCAGGTGAGGTTCGCTTTCTGCCGATTGTGCTTACTTCGCTTACGGCAATCGGAGGTTTATTGCCCATCGCTCTTTCCACGAACCCGTTAATTTCGCCGTTGGCAATCGTACTTATTGGTGGATTGATAAGTTCTACCATTCTATCCAGAATTGTCACTCCGGTGGTTTATAAGATTATTCCGCCGAAGGTGGAAGTAGTACACGCTTAGAAAAAGGATCAAAAAAGCCGGCGATTTAAATTGCCGGCTCTTAATTAATTGAGACATAAAATATGAGGTGATCTTTTCACGCAAGGGACGCGAAGTTATCCGCAAAGGCCGCACTATAAGTTGTTTACCATCCGGTAAATTGATTCTTTTAGGGTTTTTACATTAAAATTTATAAGCAATCCTAATTTTAGACCTGATAATTTTAAATAGGTTAGAGTTTGTGCAAAATGAACGGGTGCTAAATGATTCAATGGATTTTATCTCAATAAGGACCTTATCATTAACAATCAGGTCGATCCTATAGCCTACATCCATCTTAACTTCTTTATATACAAAAGGCATGGGAACCTGACAGTTTACTTTTAAGCCGGCTTCTTTTAAGTCATATGACAAAGCATTCTCATAAACAGATTCAAGAAGACCGGGACCTATACTTTTGTGAAGTTCAAGGGCAACTCCGATTATTTTATAGGAAAGTTCATTCTCTGTCATGACTTATTGCGGCCTTTGCGTTATTGGTTTTGCGCACTTTGCGTGAATGTATTTAATACTCAGCAGTAGACTGTGCAGGCTTATCCAACAATTTATGTTTTAAGATTCAATCATTTTATCACAACGTGCCCTAAGTGTTTGGTCAGAAAAGGCGATAATTCATCAAACTCTTTCTTAGTTTACGAATGATGCTTCCTAAGAACTTATTACAAAATAAGAATTTAACCTGAGTATTGGAAATCAAGCCTTCCACAAGTTTAACGGTGTCCAGGCTTACGAAAAAAAAAGCGTGACAAACCTGCCACGCTTTTCACCAACCTAGTCAAAATGAAAGAGCTTTTATTGCTTTACAGCTTCGCAGGAATATTCAAACAAGTCGCCACCTGATTCCATGGTGTAGTCAAAGTGAAGATTGTTTCCTGACAATGTTCCATCCCCTGAAATTTCAATGGTAGTGCTTGCCGTAAAGGATTGGGAAGGAATGGTAAGTTTATTGCCTACTATAGTACCTTTTATCGGCACGAACAGGAGATCACCAAAGTTGCTGATCTCAATGTTTGCTCCACCAGCCTGGGATTTGGAAATAGTGATGGTGTAATTGTCTACACTAGCATACATATCTGTTTCCTCCACAGCATAGGTGCCTATCAGTTTTGCTACGTCGGGAGAGGTATTATCACCATCATCTTTACAACCACTTAGGATTAGAACAGCAGCGAAGAAAAGGATGCCAATAATGAATGAGGAACGTGATTCAACAAGTGTAAACTTTGTTACTAAGTGTTTTAAAGTGATGGTGTTTTTTTTCATGATTTAGGTATTTTTAGTGTTGACAAATTATTTTTTGACGTAATCCGCACCCTAACATTTCTTGCCCTCACTTCCCCCGCCGTCGCGGGGGGAAGTGTGAGTGGGGCTAGCGTGTAGAAGGTACATCATATTTGTGTCCCAACAGTAACTCCGAACGTTACGGATTTAAGCTCATTCCCTTGAAGATGGATACACTATTCATTTTTTATTTCCTTTACAGCTCCCGGTGTAATTCAAATATCCGGTTGTCGTATAAGTAAAATTCAAAACATTATTCTGCATGGAACCTGATCCTGAAACGGTAATTGTCTTTCCGCTTGGATTGGTGAAGGATTGTGATTTAATGTTCAGGTTCATTCCATTGATCGTGGCTTTAATTGGAATATTGAACATATCAGCAAAATTGGAAATTTCTAAATCGCCACCGGCTCCGTTCGAAATGGTGACGTCATAATTGTAGACATACCCGGTTGAACTGCTGATGTCCTCCACACTATAAGTACCCACGAAGAGTGACCGTGTATCTGGACCTTTATCCTCGTCGCTGCTGCAACTTACCAGGGCTAATGTGAAAAGTGTAAGGATGATGAATCCAATTAAAATGCCGGCTTCGGCATTGGTTGAGTCTATTTTTCTTGATTTCATTGTAGTAAGAGAGTTTTTAGTTTTTAATAATTGTTTAATATGAAAGTTTTCTGCTGTTTTAATTCATCCCATAGACCTCAGTGTATTGTCGCTCGTTTTGAGGCACAGGGTTATTTTTAGGAACGGGATCATGATTTCTGACTATGCCTTGGCTGGGTAGCGGCAAGAAAAAAGACATAGCCAAAAACCCAACAATTAAGCCCAGGCCTAAACTAAAGGCTTTTAACTCGATGGGTTTTACTAGTTTCATTTTCATTTCATTTTGTTAAGAGGTTGATAATTTTTTTATTGATACGACAAAACTATACTGACCGCCATAGGCAGTGTTAACACAGTTGGGACAAGGATTAATACAATTGGGACAATGCCTGAAATAGGCTAGAAACAAAGAAAATGATTAGCTGGTTACGCTCTTTTTAATGGCGAACTCGTTTGGCAGAACGCCAAATAGCTCCTTAAAGCATTTCGAAAAATAGGATAGATTATTAAAGCCAACCTGATAAGCAATTTCACTTACAGTCGCGGCTTTACCTTCGATAAGCTGGGCGGCCCTGTTCAGGCGAAAATTCCGGATAAATTCATTTACGGACTGATCGGTGAGGGCTTTGATTTTGCGAAGCAGGTTTTTACGGCTCATTCCAATCTCTTCCGCAAAACGTTCTACTGAAAATTGCTCATCCGCCAGATGGGCTTCCATGATCGCTAAGGCATGATTTAGAAAACGTTCGTCAACCGAGGTAATGGAAATATTTTTAGGTTGTATGGTAACTTCTCTGCTGAAACTCTTTCGCAGGTTCTTTCGCTGCTCCAGGAGGTTTTTCATGCGCACCTTTATCTCTTTTATATTGAAAGGTTTGGTCATATACTCGTCCGCACCCAGTTCAAGTCCTTCAAGCTTACTCTCTATCGTTGTTCTGGCGGTAAGCAAAATGAAAGGAATATGACTGGTCCTTTCATCCTGACGGATTCTTGTGCACAATGTAAATCCATCCATAACAGGCATCATCATATCACTGAGAATTAGGTCAGGCGTTAACTCCAGCGCCTTGTCGAATCCAATCTGTCCGTTTTCCGCAACGACGATCTGATATTCATTTTCAAGACTTTCTTTCAGATAGGACCTCAAGTCTTCATTGTCTTCAATGAGCAGCACCAGCGATTCGGAAGGTGTGGCTTCGTTAACAGACAGGACAGCTTTTTCTTTTTTGTTTTCCACGACAGGAGCCGGCAAATTATCGGAAGCAGTTATTTCTTTTTGAGGATCTGTTATTATCGCTGACGAATCAGGTATTGAATAACCCTTTAGGGGTAACGACACCGTGAACGTGGTACCTGATTTCAGTTCACTTTGAACCTCAATATGCCCCTTCATCAGCGAAACCAATTCCTTTACTAACGATAATCCAATGCCACTCCCTTCAAACTCCCGGGAACTTGAGCTATCTACCTGGTAAAAACGATCAAATATCTTTTCAACTTCCGTGGAGGAGATACCGGGACCAGTATCCTTTATGGTAATGGAAACCATTTGATCGCCATTTTCTCCCGGAAGTTTTACCCCAAAATCAATACGACCACCATCGGGAGTGAACTTAAAAGCATTGGACAACAAATTATAGAGTACCGTTTCCACTTTATCGCTATCAAACTGAGCATCATATGAATCTGGTGGAATAGCTACTTCATAACGGATATTTCGAATTTCAGCAAGCGACTCAAACGAAGCCGTAAGTACCCGTAAGAAATAGATAAAGTCGGCTTGCTGATTTGTGACCTTCATTCCACCGGATTCCAGCTTAGCCAGGTCAAGTAATTGATTGATGAGTTGTTGAAGCCGTTTAGCATTGCGGTGCATTCGTTCAATCTCTGTCAAACGAATCTGGCCGGATTCTTTTTCCTGGATGAATTTTTCCAACGGACTTAAAATGAGTGATAAGGGGGTTCTGAATTCGTGAGAGATGTTGACGAAGAAATTCGATTTCATTTTATCGAGCTCTTTCAATTGCTCGGCGTTTACTTTCAGTTCTTCTGACTGTTCCTCCAATTGAATATTTTGTTGC
>Ga0184629_10000583_pt1 | contig 16284 bp, 9 predicted proteins | sample PLM4_32_b1_FD_133158 | JGI IMG/M metagenome (GOLD analysis project Ga0184629, IMG submission 133158) | Groundwater sediment microbial communities from an aquifer in East River, Colorado, USA - PLM4_32_b1 | ecosystem: Environmental > Terrestrial > Soil > Riparian zone | place: USA: East River... | reverse complement strand
TACTTCTGGTACTCTGCCTTGCCTCCTTTAATTTTCAGATCATTTTCTCCATAAAGGCTGGTCTTTAAATAATCCGTTTTAACAGAGGCTAGCCGGATTTCATTTTCTCCATATGCTTTTAATGTAAACTTTTCAGCGCGGATTGGACCGTTGCACGTTAGCTCCTGGTTCCCCCGGATTTCAAGATGCTCCAATTCTTTGTAGGTAACATACGCAGTTAAAGATGCATCTCGGTAAATGCTGCGTTTTTCATTTGGATTTATACGTTCAAGTTTTTCTGTCACCTTGGCATCATCAAGATAGACGCGTAGTGTATTGCCGTGAACGATGATATTGATTTTATCGGGTGAAACATTAGAATAGACTAACCGGATACTTTCAGAGTCTCCTTTTTCAAGGATTAAATTAACCTTTGGAGAAACTATTATTTTACTGAACGATCTTAAATCGCGGGTAATTTCCTGCGCTACGGACAATTGCACTACAAGGATTAAGAAGGCTAATGCAAAAAGGTTTTTTTGGATGGTATTCATGCTTTTTTAAGTTATTTAAAGTTAGGACAACTTACCGGGGTTAGACCCCTATGCCATTGAATTTATTTTTTTTCTTTCAGCGGATTGTAGCTAACCGCTACAAGACCACAGAAGTATACGAAAGGTTGCACGACGGGTTATTCATTTCTCAATGATTTTACGGGATTACCTTTTGCTGCCCGAAGGGCCTGGAAGCTTATGGAAACGAGTGCAATGACTAATGTTGTCAATCCGGCCAGGATAAAGACCCACCAGGGAAATGAAATACGAAATGCAAATTGTTGCAACCACATAAACATAATCCACCCGGCGAAGGGCCACGCAATAAGATTCGCCAGAAGGACCGGTCTTAGAAAATCCTTGTTAATCACGATTACAATGTCCTTTACACTGGCACCCATGACCTTGCGTATTCCGATCTCTTTTGTGCGCTGTTCGGCCGTAAAGGCGGCCAAACCAAACAGGCCCAGGCAGGCAATAAATATTACCAGCCCTGTAAAAAGCGCAGAAATTAGCCCAAGCCGTTTTTCACTTTTGTGTTTAGCCTCAAAATTTTTGTCGAGGAACGTGTATTCAAAAGGAGCGCCTGGTGCATATTTTTTCCAGAATGATTTTATGAGCTCAAGCTTGATGTCAGTATTCCCTTTTGTTAGCCGAATGGCCATTTCCCAATTAGGTTCCGGGCCCAGCACTACGGCAAGGGGCTGGACTGGTTCTTTAAAGGATTGAAAATTGAAATCCTGTATGATTCCAATAACCTCACGTTCTCTTCCGTCATGATCATAATTGGTGACCAGCTTTTTGCCCTTAAATTCTTCAATCCCCAGTTTCCGGGCGGCAGTTTGATTCAGGATTACGGTATTTGTATCCGCAGGGGATTGGGAGGAAAAGAAGCGTCCATCCACCAAAGTATAACGCATGGTTTCCAGGTGATCAACGTCCATTTCATACAAGGCCATAAAATATTCCTTTACGGAATCTACCTGCCGGAATACAGATTGCCAGTCAACATTAGGAGGTAGCCGGTTGGCATAACTTGCTGAACTGATTTCCGGGTAATGAAGCAACTCTCGTTTGAAGGTTTCTCCATTATTTCCAAGGTTCTTGGTATGTAACAAATTGATCACATTCGCTTTATCAAAGCCAATGTTTGCCTGCTGCATGTATCGAAGCTGTTGGTATACAATCAGTGTGGCAATGATCAATACTGTTGAAATGACGAATTGGAATACGACCAAAACGTTGCGAATACCATAACTCCTCAATTGCGCTCTTAATCTTCCTTTTAGAACTTCTATCGGGTTGAAATGTGTTAAGTAAAATGCCGGATAACTTCCGGCCAGTAGCCCAACCAGAAGTGTAAAAATAATTCCGCCGATGACAAAAAGTGGCTGAAAGAGAATCGTAAAACTGATTTGTTTATTCGTATATAAATTAAATACCGGGAGGAGACCCATAATAAAAAACAAAGAAAAGACAACTGCGATCGCGATGTAGAAGTAAGATTCCAATAAAAATTGCAGGATGAGTTTTCCATATTGTGCACCTACTGCCTTACGCACTCCTACTTCTTTCGCGCGGCTCGCTGAACGTGCGGTCGATAAATTCATGAAATTAATACACGCCAGCAGGGTGATGAGGAGTGCAACAGATCCAAAAATGAAGATGTATTGAATGTCGCCGTTCACTTCAATCTCGTCACTCAATTGTGACGTCAGATGAATGTCTGTCAAGGGCTGTGCAAAAAACTGCAAGTCATTTCCCTGCGATTTAAATTCATCCAAATCAATATGGTTCAACTGTTCGAGTTCGCGGCTGACATTTTTTTCGATAAGAATATCGAACAAACTGGTGACCGATTCAATAGGGATATCTGGCTGACGTTTGAAATAGGTAACCACACGGCCGGTTATCCAATTTCCTGTATTAGCCTCATCCCAGGAATTTAGCGACAAAACCATGGTAAAGTGAAAGTGAGAATTAAGCGGAGGATCTTTCGCGATACCACTCACTTTTACCGTATATCCTTGTGCCAGCGTAAGCGATTTACCAATTGGACTTGTATCACCTTCGCCTGCATAACCAAAATAACGCCTGGCAGCAGATTCTGTGATAACGAGTTTACCTTTATCATTGAGCACGGTGTCCGCGTGTCCGACCACTAACTTGAAATTAAAAAATCTGAAAAAGTTTGAATCGGCCAGCAGCATTTTATCCTCGGTAAACGCTTTATCCTCGTAGCGTACGGGGAACGTTGCCCAACTCGCCAGTCTAAGGGTACTTTCGATTTCGGGAATTTCTTTTTGAAGTGCTTTGGAAACAGGAGTACCCGTTTGTGCCGAACTGAATTTTTTACCTTCCAGTGTTCCCTGGAAACCCAGACGGTAAGTTCTTGCTGCATCCGGATGAAATTTGTCGTAGCTAAGTTCATCCTGAATATAGAGGATGATTAATAAGCTACAGGTGATGCCAATGGTGAGCCCTGAAATGTTGATAATGGAAAAGCCTTTTTGCCTCAACATGAAGCGAAGGGCTATTTTCAAATAATTTTTTACCATTGATTTTAAGAAACCTTAATTTAATATTTTGAATTCAGGTAACGGAATAATTTTGAATATTCGCCCGTAAAATTTGATGAGGGAAGTTTTCACTCGCTGCGCAATGAATCCACAGGATTACCCATGGCAGCCTTCAGCGACTGGAAACTTATAGTGAAGATGGCTATAGCGACGGCGAGCAGTCCTGAAATTAATACTGCAAAGGCATCAAAATTAATATGATAAGCAAAACCTTGTAACCATTGATTCATACCATACCATGTTACCGGAATCGCAATGATGAAGGAGATGACTACCAGTTTTGTGAAGTCTTTCGACAAAAGCATCATCAGCTGTGCCACGGTAGCACCCATTACCTTCCGGATGCTGATTTCTTTTGAGCGCTGTTCTGCTGTAAAGGAGGCAAGACCAAAAAGCCCGAGGCAGGCAATCAGTACAGCCAAACAGGTAAAGATCAGGATGATCTTGCTCATGCGTTGTTCGGCCCTGAATAATGCATCGAAATTCTCATCGAGGAATGAATATTCAAACGGTGCATGCGGTGCATATTTCTTCCAGATCTTTTCAATCGTTTGTATTTTTTCCTGAGTGTTTCCGGCTGATAGTCGTATAGCCATTTCGTAATTGGGGGACTGCCCCAACAGGATCGCCATGGGCTTCACGGTATTCTTCAAGGTCTCAAAATTAAAGTCTTTCATAACGCCAATCACTTTTAAAGGCACCCCCTTTTCATCCTTGGCGAAACTTATCAACACTTTTCCATCGTAATTCTCCAGCCACCCGAGTTGTTTGGCGGCGGCTTCGTTAAGAATCACCGCTGTGCTGTCGGTTAGAAAATCACGGCTAAAATACCGGCCTTTTGTCATGGTATATCCCATGGTTTCGAGTTGATCATAGTCGGCGAAATACATAGAAAGCAAATGATCCTGTTCGGTGCCTTGTGGGCGGAATACAGAACTCCAGTCTATATTAGGGGGAAGTCGGTTTGCGTAGCTTGCTCCTTCAATTTCAGGGTGTTGTAGCAATTCATTGCGAAATGCCTCTGCATTGTGTTGAAGGTTGATAGTATGCAATAGATCAAGAACATTAGCTTTGTTAAAACCGATATTCACATTTTGCAAATGATTCAGTTGCTTATACACGATCATCGAGCTGATGATAAGGCCAATCGAAATGAAAAATTGAAATACTACCAATGTGTTACGAATGCCGGAGCTTTTCATTCCGGCCCTGATTTTTCCTTTTAGAACCTCAGCTGGTTTGAAGGATGTGAGGTAGAAAGCCGGGTAACTGCCTGCGATCAGTCCGAGCAGCACAATGAAAATAAAAAGTCCACTGATAAAAAGTGGTGCGTACATCATACTGACAGTAAGTTCCTTTGCCGCTAAAAGATTAAAAAGATTTAAGCTTCCGGAAACAAGGGCAATCGCAAGGATGACGGCAATCGCTACATAAACATAAGACTCCAACAGGAACTGCCCGATTAAACGCTGCCGTACCGCACCTATCGTTTTGCGAATACCAACTTCTTTTGCCCGGTTAGCAGAGCGTGCAGTAGACAGGTTCATGAAGTTTATGCAGGCCAATAAAACAATAAAGATGGCTGTCGCGCCGAACAAATAAACATACTGGATACTGCCGTTGGGAGAGAGGTCATCGGACAGCGTAGAGTGAAGATGGACGTCAGCCATGGCCTGCGTCATAAATCCTACCGTATTACCTTGAGCACGGAACTGGTCCATGGTGAGTCCAAGGTATTTTTCAATATCCCCGCCGATATATTTTTCCACAAAATATTCCAGTTTGGTGTTTACGTCTGCGACTTTAGTTCGGGGTTTAATTTTAAAGTAAGTAAGGGAGCCTGAATTGACCCATGCTCCCTGGCGTGCTTCGGGCCATGAGTCCATGGAAAGAACAAAATCGAACTGGATGTGTGATTGTGTCGGTGGGTTTTCAGCAATACCAGAAACTTCAAATGTCGTTTCACCTGACCCACCTCCGGTGAAAATTTTTCCGAGAGGACTCGTATCTCCGGCACCTTTATAGTCAAAATATTTTCTGGCTGCATGCTCCGTGATCACTGCTTTGTTCGGGCCACGCAATACTTCTTTATTATTTCCCGTGAGGAGTTTGAAATTAAAAAACTCAAAAAAGTTAGAATCTGCCACCAGGAATTTTTTCTCTGTAAATGATTTTTCTTCAAAGCGTACGGGATACGTATTCCACTTTACAATACGCACGGTTGATTCAACTTGAGGAGCCTCATCCATCAGCGCTGGACCGACCGGTAGTCCCACCTGAGCAGAATAAATTTCGGTGTCCTGCAATTTCCCGATGAACCCTACACGATACATACGGTCGACATCCTGATGAAATCGATCATACTTTAACTCATCCACGATGTATAATAGAATGAGCAAGCTGCTGGCAATGCCCAGGGTAAGCCCAAAAATATTTATGGCAGCGTAAGCCTTCTGGCGCAGCAGAATGCGTAGGGCAGTGAGAAGATAATTTTTAAACATCACCGAGCTATAAGAATTTAAGATTACGAACTATTATCATTCTGTACGCAGGGATTCTGCCGGATTACTAAGGGCAGCTTTCAGTGCCTGAAAGCTGATCGTAATCAAGGCAATCAAAATCGATGCAGCACCTGCCAATGCAAAAATGCCGGCGCCAATCTCGATACTGTATTGAAAGTCCAGTAACCACTCTGTCATAACATAATAAGCGATTAAGCTGGCCAGCACAAAAGATACGAGCACGAGAAGTATAAATTCAAACGATAACTTGTAAAAGATCGTTGCATTGCTTGCACCAAGTACCTTCCGGATACCAATTTCTTTTTTACGTTGTTCTGCCGTGAATGCCGATAGTGCAAATAATCCTAATCCTGCAATGATGATTGCCAATCCGGTAAAATGCGTGAACATATTGGCAAAGGCTTGTTCATTGCGATAAAGGTTGGCAAACTGCTCATCCAGGAAAGCATATTCAAAGGTAGTTCCGGGATTGACTTTTTTCCAGGCTCCTTCTACAAACGCCAGCGTTGTTTTCATGTCCGCAGCTTTTATTTTTATGGAGAGTGCGCCGTTGTCTTTATTATAGAGCATGAACAACGGTTCAAGCTTATGCCGTAGGGTGGCGAAGTGAAAATCCTTCACAATACCTACTATCGTGTAGGCTGTCTGGTCCGTAACATTCTGGCCGGTTTGTATGCTGATCTTTTTACCGACGGCTTCATCCCACTTCAGGAGGCGCATCATCTCTTCGTTGATGATCATAGATAACGAATCATCAAAGGCAAGCGAAAAATTTCTTCCGGCCGCTATTTTCATGTCCATGGTGGGAAGGAATGTTTCATCGGCGATCATGATGCTGGTAATGATATTAGTTTCGCTGGTAGCGCCTTCTGGAAAAATATTGGTACGGCCAAGCTGCTGCCCGATACGGGAGGAAGATGTCCCAACGGAGGTAATGTTTCCATTGCGCAGCAGTTCTGTTTTTAACGTGGAAGCCCTGGAAACAGCGGCCCCGTTTTGCTGAATGGAAATAACCTGGTCCCGATTGTATCCCAAATCAGTGTTGTAAATGAAACGCATTTGTTGGAAAACAATTCCTGTTCCTACCATCAGTGCAATAGATATAGTAAATTGTAAAACCACCAATGCCTTACGAAGGCGAATACCACTCGTTGAGTTTTTAAAAGAGCCCTTCAACACCTGGATCGGCTTGAATGAAGAAAGTACAAATGCGGGATAGAGACCCGCCAAGGTACCGACAACCAAGACCAGGCTTAGGATCACCAGTAAATTACTGGTCTGCAGCAGCACAGTCACATCAGCAAATCGTTGGTATGTATTGTTGAGCAATGGAACAAAAGCAAAAACGATGGCGATTGCTATGATGGCTGCGACAAGCGTTACCAGGATGGACTCGGTAAGGTGCTGACCTACGAGTTGATATTGTACCGCTCCAATGACTTTGCGCATTCCCACTTCTTTCGCACGACCGGCAGATTTTGCCGTGACCAGATTCATAAAATTTACAGCTGCCAGGATCAGGATCAGTATGGCAATGGTGGAGAGAACATAGATATTAAGGACGTCGGATTTGTTTGCATTGGATTCAAATAAAATTTCCTTCGACTTTAAATGAACATCCTTCAGCGGCTGAACATCAGGAGTAAAAAATTCATAGGCATTGTTCTTTTTGCTGATGGCTTGAAGTTTTACGTTAAGGTCTGCTACGTTCACCGGTTTATCCAATAGCAGGTATGAAAAAGTGAAAATACCCTGCCAGGTATCCAGGGCCTGGCGTAGGCCATCCTCATTCTGGCCCGGTACAAGAGAATGCAACAGATCAAACTGAAGGTGTGAGTTCTTGGGAAGGTCAGCCAGCACAGCCGTTACATTCAAATCGGTTGTTTGGTTAAGCTTTATGGTTTTGCCGATGGGATCTTCATCTCCGAATATTTTCTTGGCCAGTGTTTGGGTGATGGCAATCGAGCCCGGTTTATCCAATATTCCTTTTTGTTCGCCTTTAATCACCGTGAAATCAAATATTTTAAATACCGAGGGGTCTACCCGAAACGCAGCTTCACATTTAAGAACATTGTCGTTATAACTCAGATCATACCTTCCGCCACCGGTAAAACGAACACTTTTAATTACTTCCGGCAACTCTTCTTCTGCAGCGGGAGCTAGCCGGGGCTGTGTAACGCCCACGTGTTTACTGCTTACTCCTTCTGCACTGTCGATCGTGAGCAGGCGGACAATACGATCATAATTTTTGTGATACGTATCGTAGGAAAGGTCTTCCTGGATATACAGGTAGATCATCATGCTGGCAGCGAGTCCGAAGGCCAGTCCGATGATTTTTATAAAAGAATAGCCCTTTTGTTTCAGCAGGTTGCGGAGTCCGGTGATGAAATAGCTTTTGATCATAGAAGGTGAATTGGTCATACGCACCAAGTCAATTCAAGTGCCATGGGAGAAATCCGCAGATTCGGGTTCCAGTGGAGAATTTTGACAAACTTGTATGCGCGCATGCGAACACGAATGTCCGTTTGCGGTCGGTATTTTAAATACATTTTTTGGTTACGATAATGCCATTATTTAACATTACAGTTCAATTCCAGGGCATCATTGGGAGATAATGACGTTGGCTGAATGGCCTCAGCCTGATGGTAATGAATAATCAAATGAAGAGATACATAGTTCGGCTATAAAAATATAAGGACTATAATAGCTTATAAGCAGTGTTGTGCGACTTATTAGAACAATTTTGCTAAATGGTTACCATCGACCATTTCACAACAGACAAAAACGGGGAAGCTGAAAACCGACCAGAGTAGGCCAAAGTAAAACGAGAAAAAAATGAAACACGTATTTAAATTTTCAAGTCAGCTGACGCTGTTGATTGCACTTGGTCTTTTAGCTTTATCAACGCAAAGTTGCAAAGAACCCTCAACGGAAATTAAGGAAACTGTAACCCAAGCGGAAACACCTGAATATTTCCTTTTAAGACCAGAAGTTGAAAAATCGTTTGGCTACTCCCATGCAGTAAGAATCGGAGAAGACCTTAAAATATCTGGAGCAGTAAGCATGGATGATGCGGGGAATTTATTGGCAGCAGGAAATATGGACCAACAAATGAAAAACTGCTATAGCGATCTAGAGAAAATTCTAAAACATTACGGTTATACTTTTGACGATGTAGTGGTGGAAAATGTATTTACCACAAATATGGCTGACTTTATTAAAGTATCAACCTACCGTAACTCCATTTATAAAAAGCAATTCCCCACAGGGACTTGGCTCGAAGTAAAAGGATTGGCATTACCAGGACAGTTGATTGAAATAGACATGGAAGCACATAAAGGGAAATAGTTACGTTGAGATATTAATGAACGTTTTTTGTTGCCTAAGCTATCAAAGCTGATGTTTGCATGTTTTAAGGAGCAAAATTGAAGTTCCTGAAGATGTTGTCCTGCTGTTGCAAAAGTGCCTTTGCCTGATATCGAGTATTTAAAAAATATTAACCTTCAAAATCGTTCGTCCTATGACAGTAGAATAAAAACTAGGCATGTCCTCACAGTCCGCACGACTGCAAAAGTAGCCTTAGGCTGAATTAATGGATACCTGAAGAGAAAATGGCTATTTATAAAATGCCTTTTAAAGGTAAATGGATTCTAGCCAATACATTGGCCATGTTGATATCCTGTTTTTTTTATACGCTCATTGCGCATGGCATAACTGGTAGTCATGAGCATGAGCTAACCTCCGAACAATTAGTGGCTCATTCTATTGCGCTCACCTTCGTTACCCTTAACATTTTTCTTTCTCAACGATATGTGCTTAAGGATTATATCCAAGGTATTTTCAACCTGGCATGATTAGCTGTGCTAGCTAATATGACTTTAATCATACCCCTTCATTACAATTGTCATTTTCATTTTTTTACACTGCCTTTAGCTTTACTATGATTTAATCTGTCGCCTAAGATTATTATGTCATGATTCTATTTGACAAATAGGTGCTGGATGTGGATTGACTTTTTATTTAAACATCAGACAGGAGAAACGACATGGACATTATCAAATTAATCATTCAAATCCTTGCTACTGTTCCGGGCTGTTTGGCTGCGCTAATGAGCATTCCGCTTTTCCTTCGGTTTCGTTGGCCTGCACCGGCTTTGTGGTTCACAAAGCTGTATGCCTCTGCATTATCACCGTTGCTTGCCTCTACGGGTGTGTTGAGCGTTATTGTGGGATTGACAACAGGTTCAGTCTTTATCACTTTGATTGGTATGTATGACGTTTTGATTTTTTTTATGCACATATTCAGGGTTACCCGTCCACCTGATACTTCAAGCAGTTTTGAAAAAACTTTCGGTTTGTATTGGGAAAGCCGTATAAGTGCCGGACAAAAAAATCACTTTCTTCCGGGACGTACAGTGCTAAGGTTGCCTACCGTTCCGAATCCACGCATGGAACAAAACATTCCATTTGCAAACATTCCCGGCACGGGCAGGCAACTTTTGTGCGATGTATGGCAACCACCCCAGAATATTACTCCTTCAGGTCTGGCTTTTATTTATCTGCATGGCAGCGCATGGTATCTTCTCGATAAAGATTTAGGCACCCGACCGTTCTTTAGTCATATGGCTGCGCAAGGGCATGTGATTATGGACGTGGCTTACCGGCTCTCCCCTGAAACGGACATGATGGGAATGGTAAACGATGTAAAGCGGGCCATCGCATGGATGAAAGAAAATGCGGGCGCTTACGGAGTAAATTCCAATCGAATTGTTGTGGGTGGCGGTTCTGCCGGTGGACACCTTGCCCTGTTGGCAGCTTATACTGCCAGCAATCCGCAGTTTACACCAAAGGAACTTGAAGGAAAGGACATGAGCGTATGCGCAGTGATTTCCCTGTATGGTCCTACCAATTTAAAGGCAATGTATTACCATACCAACCAACATCTCACCACGCGCTCAATTCCCGGCAGACCTAAAAAAGCTGTCCCTACTGAAATGCCCGGATGGATAATAAAAAAAATGGGGAAAGAATATTACCGCCTTGGTTTTGACAAGGGCTTTGTAAATGCCGGAGCTTTTGCTCCGCTTTTGGGTGGGCACCCGGAGGAGTGCCCTGAAACCTATGCTCTTTATTCGCCTGTCACGCATGTTCATTTGGACTGTCCTCCCACGTTGCTGATACACGGAGAAGACGACGTGATGGCACCGGTAACAGCCACTCGCTTTTTACACACTCGTTTGGTCGAGGAAAAAGTTCCAACGATAATGCATATTTTACCACAGACCGACCATGCTTTTGACCTCATACTGCCCAACATATCTCCATCAGCACATACCGCATTTTATGATGTAGAACGCTTTTTGGCACTACAAGTTAAAATCCTTGAAAACCCAGAGATAATAGCTAGCGAGAATGAAGCGTATCAATTAAACCATTAATAATAAATGGAAAGAACATGGCTACAACAATTTCAGTTTCGACCGGATTTTCAGAAAAAGTCTTGTTGAAAAAAAGCTTGCTCCTTTGCGGCATCCTTTCGTCACTGCTGTTTGTAGGTATTGACATACTCGCTGCGAATCAATGGGATGGCTACAGCTACACCGGTCAATCATTCAGCGAGTTGACAGCTATAGAGGCACCGACGAGACTTCTAATGATTTTTGCGCTTTCGATTCCCTATAACCTGCTGGTGATCGCCTTCGCGGCGGGCATTTGGGCATCGGCTGCTCAAAAGCGCGTCCTGCGCATCATGGCAGCTTTGCTGCTCGCCCATGCAGTGGCGGGATTTATTGGCTCATCAATCTTCCCTATGCACTCACGTGGTGTAGAAAAGACAATAACACTCACCGACACGTTGCACATCGTTTCCACGGGCACCGAGGTGCTCTCGATGCTGCTGGCCATAGGCTTTGGAGCCGCAGCATTCGGAAAGCGGTTTCGCCTTTATTCAATCGCGACAATCCTTGCACTCGTTCTGGGCGGCACGATGGCGGCTTTGAAGGGTGACCGGGTAGCTGCAGGGTTGCCTACCCCATGGATGGGTGTAACGGAACGTATCAACATCTATGCTTTTATGCTCTGGATAGTAGTACTGGCCATCGTCCTCTTGCGGACGTCAAAGTTACCGGGCTCAATTAAAGGCACCGATACCTGAAACCAAATACTGGAATTTATACTTAGACTAACAACGTACGAGCTGCGGAACAGTGAGCGGTTGGGGCTACTTTGAATTCCGTTGTTAGTTGCTTCGCCCGGATACCCTCATCAACTCTGCTTTGTTTGACACCGTTCCGTGAAACGGTAGGATCATATCAAAATCAAGTTTTAACCGGTCAATGTTCTCCAGAAGGTTTACGGTAAACGGACTGGGTTTTTCGGGCACCGGTGCATTGGCTGGAATGCGCGGAAACATGTCCGCTTCCGCAAGGATTCTTTCTTTGGGAAAATAGACCATAATTATACCATCGTTGTGCGGATTGCCTGCAATATGATAAAGCTCAATGGTGCGTACTCCATCGGTGATTGTTTTTTTATCTGCAAAGCTTTCTATCACGGCCTTCTTTTTTGATTGCTCCAGCTTATCAGGATTCAACGTGTGAGGCAACCTGAATGTATTCTGATAAAATACCTTGTTGATCTCATGCGTGACAACGGCGGCTCCCTCCGCCACATACGTCCGCAACCCTGAGGAATGGTCAAAATGGTGATGCGTGTTTACCACGTACTTAATCGGCTTGTTAGGGATCAGTTTTTTTATTTCTGCAATGACGGCCAGCGATCTGCCTTCGCTGAGGGGCGCCTCTATTACGGTTACAAAGTCGGTAAACTCAACGGCTATGCTGGCCGTTGCGCCACCTCCCGCCACGTAATATATTCCATCGGCTACTTTCTCAACAGCAACCATAGGGGCTGCCGGTGCAACAGGCGGTTGAATGGTTACATCAGCGTTAGGTTTGACATCATTAATCGTAAGATCATACACCGGATAGCCACCATCCTTTTGTACAATCCTCGTCGGAAATTTTAATCCATTGAAATCTTTGTAGTCCGAATAATTAACCTCAATAGGCAAGTCGCCTAACACGGCATTGTCAACCCATGTTTCAACTTTTTCGATCAGGCCCTGATCGTTGACGTAGCCATTTAGGGTGTACTTATTCTCCGCCATAAAGGAGACAACGTTATATTTCTTTCCACCCACAGAGCTTGACTTCACCGTAGGCTTATTTGCCAAAGCACCTTTAAGGAAACCATAGGGCGTTATCAAGATTTGTACTCTCCCAGTCCACGGAGAGTTGCTGTCAATATCTTGATTTTGAGTCTGCTCACCGATGACTGGTTGTTGCCCACCTCCACGCGGGGGATTCTCGCCCTGAGTTCGAACAAGGCGCTGCGATGAGGCTCCCGACTCATAATTAATTCCTTTAGTGTAGCTCTTTACATTGAACTTCGGCCATGGAGTGTTGGGGTTAGGGTTTTGACCAAAGGCAAAGCTCAGTCCCGACCCTGAATATTCCAGTGTTTTCAGGTCTGAAGCCCCCAGCAATTTCAGGGCATTGTTAATGACGGTTTGAGCATCCTGTGCATCCGAAAGTGAAGCAATCGCCACTAGGATTACGATCAGAAAGATTAACTTCTTCATAGTAGTGTAAATTAAAGCTACGTTCTCAAGGGATGTGAATATATCGAATTATTAATGGCATTATGGATGAAGCGCTCTAATTAAATTGATTCCTACGCCAATTTTTTTTATCATTGATTACCTACTGTGCAACAATAGGCCTCTGTTGGTGATAGTAAAGAAATGGCCTCTATTCAATTTAACATCCATAAAATGAAAAAAGCGATACTTCTCGTCTTGCTGCTTAATAACTTATTTAGTGGGATTTATGCCCAGGAAACCATCAGCTCCTACACCAAAAAATCATACATGATTCCCATGCGCGATGGTGTGAAATTATTCACGGTTGTACTTTCCCCAACAAAGAACAAAAAGCCATTGCCACTTTTAATAAGACGAACTCCCTATGGAGCAGACTTCCCGATAAAAGGAGATTCTGCATTGGATGTTGCAGCGTTTGGAGCCCGGGGTTCTATGGCCAAAGAAGGTTATATTTTTGTTTATCAGGATGTACGGGGCAAATTTAAGAGTGAAGGCACCATGCAGATCCATCAGCCCCTTGTCCATGCGACGCAGAAAGGAGCTGTTGATGAAAGTACGGATACTTTTGATGCTGTAGACTGGTTAATAAAGAATATACCCAATAACAACGGGAAGGCTGGTATATACGGCATTTCTTATCCGGGATGGCTCGCACTGGTTGGGGCTGTAGACCCGCATCCTGCGCTGAAGGCATCCTCTGAGCAAGCCTGTATGGCTGATTTGTTTCTAGGAGATGATTTTCATCACAACGGTGCTTTTCGCCTGAGTTATGGAATGGAGTATACTTACGGAGTAGAATTCGAAAGAACGAGCAGCAGTTTTCCTTTTCCACAGTTCGACCTGTACGACTGGTATCTGAAACTGGGTTCGCTGAAAAATGTGAATGAAAAGTACTTTCATAACAAAATTCCCACCTGGAATAATTTTGTTAAGCATCCGAACTATGATGACTTTTGGCAAAAAGATTCTCCGCTTAATTATGTCCACTATCCGCAGATCCCGATACTCCACGTGGGTGGTTATTATGACCAGGAGGATATTAACGGACCTCAACTAATGTATGGACATCTCGAAAAGAAGGACAGCGCCAACAGGAACTACCTCGTGTTAGGTCCATGGAACCATGGGCAGTGGGGAAACCTTAGGGCCGACAGCCTTGGTAAGATATCATTTGAGGGTAATACTGCTGAATGGTTTCATGCACTTCAAAAGAAGTGGTTCGACTATTGGCTTAAAGGACAAGGGGATGGAAAGTTTAATGAAGCCAATTGCTTTCAAACCGGAACCAATCGGTGGAAAACATATAGCGCCTGGCCTCCCAAAGAAGCGACGATAAAAAAGTTGTATGCCAGTGCAAATAATACTTGCTCCTTTGTGAAGCCAACTTCCCTAAAAGGTGAGGTGAGTTATGTTAGCGATCCAGCAAAACCGGTTCCTTACCGCACACGACCCATAGAGACCACGTACGGAGAAGGAAGTCGTTGGAATTCCTGGCATGTAGAAGACCAACGTTTTGTAAGCTCAAGGCCAGACGTCGTAAACTTTGTGGGTGATAGTTTGAAAGAAAATCTGACGGTTACGGGAAAAGTTGAGGTTCACTTAGTGGCCAGTACATCTGCAACGGACGCTGATTTTGTGGTGAAACTAATTGATGTGTATCCCAATTTTGATGGCAAGAACGTGTACATGAGTGGTTATGAGTTGCCGGTTGCCATGGAAGTATTTCGGGGGCGATTTAGAAAAAGTTTTGAAAAACCGGAACCACTGACACCCAACAAACCTGAAGAGTTTGTGATTGACTTACACCAGATTAACCATACTTTTTTAAAAGGCCATCACCTGATGATACAAATTCAGAGTACCTGGTTTCCCGTCATTGACCGAAATCCTCAAAAATATGTTCCCAATATTTTTGAGGCTAAAGAAAGTGATTACGTAAAAGCAACCCATACCATTCACTGTAATAGTCAATACTCAACGTATATTGACTTACCGGTAATGAAAGAATAAAATTATGCTATTGTGCTTGTCTTAGAATTCAGCAGACTTCTCCTCAGGGGTCACCCGCCCGATGTGACTTGAATTATTTTGATGGATTAACTTTTGGTAAAATTCTACTCCTATGAAATTTCCTCTTTCTTTCCTTTTCCTCTTTATTTCAATTTTTTCCGCAGGCCAATCAACCAGCGTCAAGCAATATGTCTTTAATCAGAAAAACCAGCATCGTTGGTTGACAGAGTATCGGGAGCTGTTATCAATTCCCAATGTACTGGGTGATTCTGTAAACATGTTGCGCAATGCCAATCTGCTTAACGACATGCTTAAAGGGAGAGGTGTAACGAGTCAGCTGTTATTTTCCGGTAAGCCACACTCGGCACCCGTTGTGTATGGTGAGGTGATAACACCCGGCGCTACAACAACACTTGCCTTTTATGCTCACTACGATGGACAACCTGTAAATCCAAAACAATGGGCAGAAGGCCTGGCACCCTTTACACCTGTGATGATGTCTGACCGGTTGGACAAAGGCGGGAAAGTAATTTCCTTTCCAGGTGATCAAGATCCCATTCATCCGCAATGGCGGTTATACGCTCGCGGTTCTGCAGATGATAAAGCAGGTGTGTTTGCTATTATCGCAGCCTATGAATCGATCGTCGCTACTGGGTTGAATCCCACTGTTAACATCAAATTCTTTTTTGAAGGAGAAGAAGAAGCCGGATCGGTTCACCTCGATGAGATCTTTAAAAAATATAAGGATCTTTTGAAAACTGATCTCTGGGTTATTTGTGATGGACCACGGCACATCTCAGGAAAGAAACAAGTAAACTTCGGTGTACGGGGAGATGTTAATCTCGACCTGACCGTCTATGGGGCAAAACGTCCATTGCACAGTGGCAACTATGGAAACTGGGCTCCTAATCCTGCCATGCGCCTGGTTCAATTGTTGGCAGGCATGAAGGATAAAAATGGCACGGTGATGATCAAGGG
>Ga0184629_10000582_pt1 | contig 16285 bp, 14 predicted proteins | sample PLM4_32_b1_FD_133158 | JGI IMG/M metagenome (GOLD analysis project Ga0184629, IMG submission 133158) | Groundwater sediment microbial communities from an aquifer in East River, Colorado, USA - PLM4_32_b1 | ecosystem: Environmental > Terrestrial > Soil > Riparian zone | place: USA: East River... | reverse complement strand
GATCGAAGACATAGAACCAGGACTGCTTGGTCGGCTGTGCGACCGCTTTGATCGTACGTCCGTTGACGGTGATGTCGGCGAGGATGGGTGCGGCCGGGATGTCGAAATCCCAGATGCCGTGATGCACGAGCTGGTAGTGCCACTTGCGCTGCCCTGTCATCAGATCGAGCGCGAGCAGGCTCTCGCCGAACAATCCGCTGCCGGGACGATGTCCGCCGTAATAGTCGCCGGTCGGCAGCTCGACGGGCATGTAGACGATGCCGAGCTCTTCATCGATCGACATCTGGCCCCAGACGCCGGCATTGCCGGTGTTCGCAAACGATTCCTGTTCCCAGGTGTCGTTGCCGAATTCGCCCAGCAGCGGGATGGTGTGGAAGATCCAGAGGCGCCGTCCGGTGCGCACGTCGAAGCCGCGGATATAGCCCTTCTCGTTGTTCATGCGCCGCGGGATGCCACCCGAGAGATGGGCTGCGCCGATGACGATCACATTGCGGCCGACGACCGGTGCTGCATGAAGACCGATCTCGCCGGCGACGAGATCCATCCGCTGATCGTTGTTGAGCTTCAGATCGACGACGCCGTTGTCGCCGAACGACCGCACCGGAACGCCCGTCTTCGCGTCGAGTGCGATCAGGCGATAACCGGGGGTGACATAGAGGACGCGCTCATCATTCCCATCGCTCCAATAAGCGAGGCCGCGGCCCGACAGGCGGCGCGGTGCTGCTTCGCCGCGCGGACCTTCGTCTTCACGGTGCGTCCAAAGAAGCTCGCCGGTGACCGCATCGAGCGCCACGACGGAGCGACGCGAGCCGACGGTCGAGTACAGCCGGCCGCCCACCATCAAGGGCGTGCCTTCGAAATTGGTTTCGGGGCGCGGACCAAAGGCGTCGGTCTTGAAGCGCCACGCCACTTCGAGCTTGGTGAAGTTGTCCCGGTTGATCTGATCGAGCGGCGCATGGCGCGTGCTCGCGAGGTCGCCGGCGTAGGAGCGCCACTCGCCGTTGGCGGTTCCCGCGTGGATGCCTCCAGGCCGTGCCTGCTGCGCGGATTGCGCTGTGTGGACGCTCACTCCGGCCGCCGCAAGAACGGCAGTGGCCGACACCGAAGCAAGGAAATGACGGCGGGAGATCATGGGAGCCTCACGTCAAGTGTGTGGAATGGGAGACGCCAACGGCACGGCTCAAGTATTACTCGTTTGCCGATCGTCGCGGAAGCGGCCGCCGGGGCCCGCGCCAAGCGGGCGGCGCCAAGCGGGCCGGTCCAGCCAACAATCCGAGCGGGGCTTTAGGCCAAGCTGTACTGTTTGTCACCGGAACCGGGTTGGAAACGGCTCATTATATTGCCTGCCAGGCGCAGGGGCGCCGGGCAGCTCGCGAAAGAGAAACCCATGCAGATCGGTATCGTCGGTTTGGGGCGGATGGGCGGCAACATCACCCGCCGCCTCTTGAAGGCAGGGCATCGTTGTGTGGTCTTCGACCGCAATCCCGGGGCCGTCACGGCGCTGGGGGGCGAAGGCGCCTCTGCGGCGCGCGATCTTGCCGATCTTGTGCGTCAGCTCGAGAAGCCGCGCGCGGTCTGGGTGATGCTGCCCGCGGGCGAGGCGACGGACAGCACCGTGACCGCGCTCGCGCAGGCGATGGAGGAGGGCGACATCGTCATCGATGGCGGCAACAGCTTCTACAAGGACGACATCCGTCGAGCACAGGCGCTTGACGCGCGGCGCATCCGCTATGTCGATGTCGGGACGAGCGGCGGGGTGTGGGGGCTGCAAGAGGGCTTCTGCATGATGATCGGCGGCGATACGAAAGTCGTTGAGCATCTCGATCCAATCTTCGCGGCGCTTGCGCCGGGAAAGGGCAACGTGCCCGTGACGCCCGGACGCGAGAAGCGCGATCCGCGCGCCGAGCGCGGCTATGTGCATTGCGGGCCGGTGGGCTCAGGCCACTTTGTGAAGATGATCCACAACGGGATCGAGTATGGGCTGATGCAGGCTTATGCCGAAGGGTTCGACATCCTGCGCCATGCGGCGGGCGCGGCGCAGGCGGACGGGCAGCGTTACGACCTCAATCTTGCGGACATCGCCGAAGTGTGGCGGCGCGGCAGCGTGGTGCGCTCGTGGCTGCTCGATCTCATCGCGATGTCGCTCGCCGAGGATGAACAGCTGTCGGGATTTTCGGGGCGCGTCGACGATTCGGGCGAGGGCCGCTGGACGATCATGGCGGCAATCGAAGAGGCGGTTCCGGCCGACGTGCTGTCGGCCGCGCTCTATGCGCGGTTCCGCTCGCGCGATGAACTAAGGTTCGCGGACAAGCTGCTGTCGGCAATGCGCAACAAATTCGGCGGTCACGTGGAGCCAAAGGGCGGGAAGCATGGCTGACGATTCCGAAGCCCCTCCTGCGCCGCCGTGCACGCTCGTCATCTTTGGCGTGATGGGCGACCTGGCGCGTCGCCTGCTTGTCGCCCCTGCACTCTACAATCTCGCGGCCGAGAAATTGCTGCCGGAGAAATTCGCCCTAGTCGGCATCGCGCGCCAGCCAGGCGATACGGACACGTTTCGCCAGGACGTGCGTGAGGGCTTGGATGAATTCGCACCGGCGGCATCGGTGAACGAAACACGGCGCTGGCTCGAAGAGCGCCTGCACTATCTGCGCGGCGATTTCGAAGCGCCGGAGACCTATGAGGCGCTTGTGAAATGGCTCGCCAAACGCGCCGCGAGCGACGGGGTCCGCAACGCGGTGTTCTATCTCGCGACGCCGCCCGACCTCTTTGGGCCGATCGTAACGCGTCTCGGCGAGGCCGGGCTGACGCGCGAAGACGGGTCCTATTGGCGGCGCGTCATCATCGAGAAGCCCTTCGGGACCGATCTGAAATCGGCGCAGGCGCTCAACCGCGAAGTCCTCACCGTGCTCAAGGAGAGCCAGACCTACCGGATCGATCACTATCTCGGCAAAGAGACCGTGCAGAACATCATGGTCTTGCGCTTCGCCAACGCGATCTTCGAGCCGCTGTGGAACCGCAATCACATCGATCACGTGCAGATCACGGTGGCGGAGACCGTCGGCGTCGAGCATCGCGGCAGGTTCTACGATGGAACAGGCGCGCTCATCGACATGGTGCCGACGCATCTGTTCCAGCTCCTGACGCTGATCGCGATGGAGCCGGCGACGTCACTCGATGCCGACGCGCTCCGGTTCGAGAAGGTCAAGGTGTTGAATGCGATGCAGCTCGCGTCGGCCGACAGCGTCGTACGCGGGCAGTACGACGCCGGCAAGGTCAAAGGCCGCTCCGTCGAGGCGTATAGACAATCGCCCGATGTTGCGCCGACGTCGCGAACGGAGACCTACATCGCGCTGAAGCTCCTGATCGACAGCTGGCGCTGGGCGGGCGTGCCGTTCTATCTGCGCACCGGAAAGGCGCTCGCGGCTCGGCGCACGGAGATCGCCGTGCAGTTCAAGCGCGCGCCGCTCGCTCTGTTCAAGGACTCGGGCATCGATCACATGCGATCGAACGTTCTTTCCCTCTGCCTTCAGCCTTGCGAGACGGCGTCGCTGCGCTTCAGCGCCAAGGTCCCGGGGCCGAGCGTGCGCATCGCACCCGTCGAGATGACGTTCGACTATCGCGACCATTTCAACGCGGCACCGAAAACCGGCTACGAGACGCTGATCTACGACTGCATGAACGGCGACGCGACGCTGTTTCGCCGCGCCGATGAGATCGAGGCCGGATGGCGCATCGTGCAGCCGCTGCTCGACGCGTGGCGGAGCGATCAAACGAGCAAGCCGGCGGCTTATCAAGCGGGGTCCGCGGGTCCTCAAGAAGCCGATGCGCTGCTCGCGCGCGACGGCCGGCAGTGGAGAGCCATCGCCTAACCGAAGGGTGGAACGATGTCGAACGTGTCGCTGGTGATCTCGGATGTCGATGGCACGTTGCTCACAATGGACAAGGCGCTGACGGAGCGTGCTCAGGCTGCGGTCCGCTCGCTCCACAGGAAAGGCATCGGCTTCGCCATCACCAGCGGACGGCCGCCACGCGGGATGGCGATGCTGATCGAGCCGTTGGCGCTGACAACGCCGATCGGCGGGTTCAACGGCGCAATTTTCGTGCATCCGGACATGAGGGTGCTCGAGGAGCACGTGTTCGCGATCGAATGTGCGGCTGAGGCCATCGAGATCATGCTCGAGAACGGTCTCGATGCTTGGGTGTATACGGAGACCGATTGGCTGGTCCGCGATCCGCAGGCGCCACACGTCGAGCACGAGCAATCGGTGGTGAAGTTTCCGCCCAAGATCGTTGCCGATCTGGGAGAGGGCATCGCCAACGCCGTGAAGATCACGGGCATCAGCGACGATCACGACCGGGTGGCGCGGTGCGAGGCGAACCTCCGGCAGGCGCTTGGCCCACGCGCATCCATTGTGCGCTCGCAGCCTTATTACATCGATGTCACGCATCCCGACGCCAACAAAGGAGTCGTGGTCGGCACGCTCTCGCGACTCCTCGATGTGCCGACGAATCGGATTCTCACCATCGGCGACATGCCGAGCGACACGCTGATGTTCCGCAAGAGCGGCGTCAGCATCGCCATGGGCAACGCGGAGCCCGAGGTGAAAGCGCAAGCGCAATTCGTGACCGACTCCAACGAGGCGGAAGGGTTCGCGAAGGCGATCGAGCGGTTTGTGCTCGCGGAGCGGGAGTGATGCCGAAGTTCGAGAGTCTTCCCGATCCCGAAGCGCTCGCGCGGCGGGCTGCCGATGTGCTGCTTGCCGCAGCGAACGAAACGGCTGACCGATTTGCTGTCGCGCTCTCCGGCGGTTCGACGCCGCGGCGGCTTTACGAGCTGCTTGCGCGATCGCCGTATCGCGACGCGTTCCCGTGGCATCGGACGCACGTGTTTTGGGGCGACGAGCGCTTCGTTCCGAAGGCCGATGCGCGCAGCAATTACCGCATGACGCATGAGGCGTTCTTGTCGCAGGTGCCGATTCCGCCGGCCAATGTGCATCCCGTTCCGACAGAGGACACAATGCCTGCAGATGCGGCGCTGAACTATGGGCGTACGCTCAACGCGTTTTACGGCGCGGATGCATTCGATCCTTCACGTCCGCTGTTCGATGTGACGCTGCTGGGATTGGGAGCGGATGGCCACGTAGCGTCGCTGTTTCCGGGATCGCGCGCGCTTGCTGAACGCGAGCGATGGGTGGTCGCGGTGAACGAGGGGACAACAGAGCCTCGCATCAGCCTGACTTATCCGCCGCTGGAGAGCAGCCGCCATGTGCTGTTCCTGGTCGCGGGGGCAGAGAAGCAACACATCTTGCAGCGCGTGCGCCGCGGCGACGACCTGCCGGCGACCAGGCTGAGGCCGGTCGGCACGCTGCTTTGGCTCGCGGACGAAGCTGCGGCCGGGCATTAATGATATTCTGCCCAAGATTCAGGCACTTATGGTCGCGCTTCCGGGCTCGGAAAGCCGCAGGGCAGGGCCGGGACCCCTGTGCTATGGTGCAGTTGGATCAAGATTCAGCCCTGCATTGATGGTTTACGTCGAAGTCGCGATTATCGTCGCGCTCATCCTGTTGAACGGCTTCCTCGCCATGTCGGAGCTGGCCGTCGTGTCTTCGCGAATCTCGCGGCTCAAGACACTACAGGAGCAGGGAGCCTACGGCTCACGGCGTGCTTTGGCTTTGGCCTCGGACCCCGGGCGATTCCTCTCGTCAGTGCAGATCGGCATTACGCTTGTGGGCGTGGCGTCGGGCGCGTTCTCGGGCGCGACGCTCGGCTTGCGCGTGAGCGCCTGGCTGGAGATGCAGGGCGTTGCCAACGACATCGCCGAAGCACTCGGCGTCGGCATCGTGGTGGCCATCATTGCCTATGCGTCGCTGATCGTGGGCGAGCTCGTGCCCAAGCAAATCGCGTTGCGCAATCCCGAAGCCGTGGCGCTGAAGGTGGCGCCGTTCATGACCCACCTCGCGCGCGCGGCCTCGCCTTTGGTGTGGCTGCTCGATGCGTCGGGTGCGCTCGTGCTTCGGCTGCTGCGGACACGCAAGACGCCTGAAGAGACCATGACCGCCGAAGAGGTCAAGACGGTGATCGCAGAAGCCGAGACCGCGGGCGTGCTCGAGGCCGATGAGCGGCGCATGATCTCTGGCGTGATGCGGCTGGGCGATCGGCCGGTGAAAGGCATCATGACGCCGCGCTCGGACGTCGATTGGATCGACTTGCAGGCGGACGAGCGGGAGATCCACGAGATCCTCATGAACACCGCGCACTCACGCCTGCCTGCCGGGCACGGGATCGACGACATCATCGGCGTGGTGCAAACGCGCGAGGTTCTCTCAACGCTGCTGTCGGGCAAGACCCTCGACATACGCGCGCATGTGCGCACCGCACCTGTCGTGCACGACAATGCGGGCGCGATCGACGTGCTTACGACGCTGAAGTCGTCACCCGTGCCGATGGGGCTCGTATATGACGAATATGGCCACTTCGAAGGCGTCGTAACGGCGGCCGATGTGATGGAAGCGATCGTCGGCGTGTTCCGCTCCGACACCGATGAATCCGAACCGCCGGCGGTTAAGCGCACGGACGGCTCGTGGCTGCTCGCAGGCTCTCTTCCGGCGGACGAGATGGCCGATCATCTCATCATCGTACTGCCCGAGAAGCGCGACTATCAGACGGTCGGTGGTTTCGTGCTGGCACATCTTGGCCGGCTTCCGGCGACAGGCGAGACCTTCAACGCGAACGGCTGGCGGTTCGAGGTCGTGGATATGGACGGGCGGCGCATCGACAAAGTGCTGGCGGCGCGGCTCCCCGCGACAAGGCGCCCCGCGGCGCAAGCCTCGGCCAACGCACGGGGTTAAGCTGCTGGCGAGCACGGGAGAGCCGGGCTAGAACTAGGACGGAACGAGGGGCCGAAGCATCGCCGATGACAGTCTATTTCTCCATTGGCGACGCGGTTGCGGGCCTCGGTATCTTTCTGCTTATCCCCCAGTTTCTGAAGCCGGTCTATTTTTTCCGGCTGCGCGTCATCGGGATCGGCTTGAGGACGCTGTATGCGGCGGCGGGGCTTGGCTTCATCTGCATCGTGATCGCAGCCCTGGTACCGCTGTTGCCCGCGTCCGTGCCGGCCGCGATCCGCACGCCTCTCCTCTGGGAACTCGCCGGGGCCGCGCTATACGCGATGTGCTACACGGCGCTGGGCTGGGTCTATATCTTCCCGGCGCGCGCCAGCGTGCGATCGATCACGCAATATGTGCGCGCGGGCTCGAACCTGTTGGCCAGCGCCTCCGAAGAAGACCGCATCGAATTCGCCGCGGACATCCTCGCCAATATCAGGAAGCTGATCCGGATCGCCGACCAGCCGCCGGGCGCGAAGAGCAAGCTGTGGTTCCCCACGCGGCCGGCGAAAGGCGAAGGCGAGCCGTCGGCCTATAGCGAGTCGTTCCTTCGTCTGCTGGCCGACCCCGTATTTTGCAAGACGTTGGTCATTCGCCTGCCGTGGGATGCGGCCCGTCTGCTCAAGGCTTTTTCTGAAGCGCAACCCAAGGCGCAAGTCGGTCGCGTGTTCGTGCACCAGATCATCCGCGAATGGCTGCTATCGGCGGAAATGCGGGGCGTGAGCGACATCGATTGGCGCACGTTCTCCGATGCCCCGGAAATCGCCGATGCGGCCTTCGGCGATACATACCTCAACCGCCACTATCTACCCTGGGAGAGTTTCTCGGCCTCCGATCTCACCAAGATCGACACTGGACTGATGGATCGTATCGAGCACGCGGCCAAGCTCACCATCGACGATCAAATTCGCGACGAGTTTTCCTATCAGTCCTACAACATCGCGCGTCTGCAGGAGAATTTCGAGATTCTGAGCCGGCAGATTTACCTGCTCAAAAAAGCGGAAGCCGACATCGCGCCGTGCGCGAACATTCTGGGCCGTTCGGTCAAGTATGTCGTCGAAGGGACACGCAGATATTGCCGCTCTCAGCAAAGCGCGGACGGGAAGGCGCTGTTCGCGAGCAGCGATACGGTCTCCGGCTTCAGCGCGCTCGATTCGATCGCCGAGCTCGTGATCTCGGTGCTCGAAACCACCGCGTATGATCTCAGCGGATTCGACGACAAGTTCTGGCCGATGGCCCGCGAGATCTGGGACGCCACGCTGCCGCGCTTCGGCGTACAGCCCGAAGGCATGGACGCGCTCCAGCAGCGTGTCACGCTCAAGCTGATCGAGAAGACGCGGGAGAGCATGGAGGGCTGGTACTCGCCGCTGCCGCGGCTGGCGCTCGCCATCATCGGACCCTATGCGCCGAAGGGCGACACGGCCGAGCGGACCGCGTTCAAGATATGCCGCGACATGTTCTATCGCGAACTGAAGGCGTATCCGGCCTTCCAGGAAAGCGACCCCGAGCGGGCCAAGTCCTTCCTGCCCAACAATGTGCGCTACGATCCATCGACCAGCGAGTTGATCCACCGTTACAGCTTCGGCCAGGAAGACCACACCAATCTGAACGCGCTCGACATCCCCTCGGACTCCTTAGATGCGGAATCGATGCCGACCGCCGGCGAAGCGCTCAAAGCCGACGCCTAGAAGCGGGCGGTGCGTGCGGTAATATGAGGCTCTTAAGAAAGACCGAAGAAGGAGATCGACCATGAAGCGCACTGCCTCGGCCGTTTGGACCGGCAACCTCAAACAGGGTAACGGCGCATTGAGCACGGCGGGCGGCGCCCTGCGGGACATGCCTTACGGCTTCAGTTCGCGCTTCGAGAACGGCGCGGGCACCAATCCCGAGGAGTTGATCGCGGCCGCCCATGCAGGCTGCTTCACGATGGCCACCTCGGCGGCGCTCGGCCGCGCCGGGTTTACGCCCGACAGGCTCGCGACCGAAGCGACGGTCACGCTGGAGCAGGTTCAGGGCAATTGGACGATCACAACGATCCACCTGAAGATGGACGCGCGCGTGCCCGGGATTTCGAAGGAGAAATTCGCGGAGATCGCGGCCGACGCGAAAGCGAATTGTCCGGTTTCACGCGTGTTGAAGGCGGACATCACGCTCGACGCGGAACTGGCGGCCTAGGCCTTTTCGATCAGCAGCAATGTGAGATTGTCCGGCGCGCCGTGATCGAGGCAACGGCGCACGATATCGTCTGCCGCCACGTCGAACGACTTTGCCTTTAGCGCCGTCTGGATCTCGTCATCCGTACAGGCGCCGGTCACGCCGTCGGTGACCAGCACGAACACGTCGCCTGGCTCGATCTTCCCGTCGCAGCCGTCAAGCTCGAGCTCCTTGGCGACGCCGACCGCCCGGGTGATGACATTGCGTCGGGGGTGCGTGCGCGCTTCCTCCTCGGTGATTCGTCCTGAATCGATCAGGTCCTGGACGAAACGGTGATCGCGGGTGAGCTGCATGAATTTGCCCTTGCGCAGGCAATAGAGTCGGCTGTCCCCGGCCCAGAGGCAGAAGTAGTTCACGCCGTCGGAGCACAAGACCGTGACGGTCGCGCCCATCGTGCGATCTTGGGCACCCGATATCCGCGCGAGCAAATCGTCGTTGACCGCCTCCAGCGCCTGGCTGATCCCAAGCGGCGAAACCCTGTCTTTGGGCAGTTCGCGGAGCGCCGTGACAACAAGACCGCTCGCAACATCGCCGGCCGCGTGCCCGCCCATCCCGTCCGAAACGGCCCACAACCCAACATCGCTGCGTTCGACGAGCGCATCCTCGTTGTGCGAACGAACGAGCCCGGTATGAGTCCTCGATACCGAACGGAATGTCATCTTGCCGTCATACATCGGAAGTCGGGCGCCTCGAGTACAAAACGCTTCGCCCGCACAGTTGCCATCGGTGTCTATGGCTGCGGAAAGCAGCCGAGTATGCAAACGAGCGATACCCGCGAGCAATAGCCTCTTTCTTGGGCGGTCAATGTCGTGATTTGGTTTAATCTTCATGGGCATGCATTCGCTTTGCTTCATTCTTGATCATTCTGGACGAGTGCCGGAACGCCCCAGGGTGCGTGAATGTGCCCGAAATGATTGCAAAATCGAGGGACTAGGCCTGCTTGACGCTGAAACGCGCAGGGCGCAATCATGCACACAATTCAAGGCGGGACGTAGTTCGGCTCCGCGGATACTCGCGCTTTGCGGGCAGGGGACTGGTGAATGAATAGAGACGTTCGGGCGCTTGTACCGACTCGGCGACTGGGAGCGCTGATCCTGGTACCGGCGGTAACCTTATTGACCTCGTGCGGCGGAATGATGCAGGCCGACATGTCTGCGCCCATGACCATGGCAACCGCGATGCCGCCACCGGAGATGGCGCCTCCGGCTGCGTTGCCCGCGGCGCCCCCGCCGACAGCGCCGATGATGGCGATGTTGATGCCCACGCCGGGCATTGCGGCCCGGGAGCGATTCCAGCTGGCAATCAACTCGTTGCAGCAGGGCGATTCTCAGCGCGCAAACGTCGAGTTGAAGGCCTACCTTGCCGAAGTGCCGAACAGTACGCCGGCACGAAATCTGATCGTGCAGATCGAGACGCCGCTCGAGATGCTCTACCCGGCCGAGAACTTCACGGTTCAGCTGCTGGCCAATGAGACGCTGTCGTCACTTGCCGGTATCTATCTTGGCGACGTTCTCGCGTTCTACGGGTTGGCCCGGTACAACATGATCGAGAATCCGTCGCGCGTTGCGGTCGGGCAGATGATCCGTATACCGAGGACTCCGGCGACCCTCGCGGCGCAGGCGAACCGCGCCAGCATGGCAAGCATGCAGATGCCCTTGCCGCCACCTGCGGCGATGCCGGCGCCTGCGGCACCCGCGCCTGCCGCGCCACCGCCGGTGGTCGCCTCAGCGCCTCCGCCGCCTGCGCCTCCGGCAAGACCCGCGCCGCCGCGCGACCCGTGGGTTTCGATCCGCGAGAACGTCACCGCGGGACGGTACGACGCCGCAATCAAGGACGCCGAGGGGGCGCAGGTGAGACCGAACGCAGCCCAGGCGGTCGTTCTCGCATCGGCCTACGCGGGCAACGCCAGAGCGATCCAGATGTCGAATGCGATGGAAGCCGCCGCTCAGGCCTTCCGCGCCGGTCAGCTCTATCTCGAGACCGCGAACCGGCCGCAGGACGCCATCGCGCCGCTCGAACTCGCGGTCATGCTTTCGCCAATGGACAATCGGGCGCAGATGTTGCTTACCACCGCGAAAACCCGCGTGAGCGACGCGTATTATCGCGACGGAGTCGCGGCGTTCCAGCGTCAGGATCTCGATGGCGCTATTGCCGCTTGGGACCGGGCGCTCGCCGTCGATCCGAACCACAAGAACGCGCAGCTCAACCGCGCGCAGGCCATCGAGCTGAAGCAGAATCTGCAACGCCTGAAATAGGCGCTCAGCGTCCGTCGTCCAGCGGTGTTTCCGTGCCGGCGGCTCTAGCCGCGCGCATGCGTGCGTCCTTGCGCTCCTGGCGGGCGAGCGCCGCACGCGTGTCGAGCTCGATCAGCCTGCGACGGGCCTGAGCATTCGCGCCGTCGAGCGCGAGGACGCGGAGAAAGGCGGTTTGCGCTGCCGCGGTCTGTCCGCGCATCATCGCGGCCTCGCCCTGGGCAAGCGCCGCATCGCGCTTCGTCCGGATCACGCCATCGAGCCGTGCGACCTGCTCGCGCGCTTCCGCATCGTCGGGCACGAGCGCGAGCACGTAGTGCCAACGCTGGCGCGCTTGAGTGAGCGCGCCGGTTCCCTCGACGCGGCGCGCTTCGGCCCGCTGTTGCGCGATGAACTGCGTCCGCGCCGCTTCCGCCGAAGGTCCGGGCGAAGGGGCAGGTGCGGGTGCGGGCGCGGGCGGCGGAGGAGGGGGCGGCATCATCGAGCCGGCTTGCATGTTTGCGCAGGCGGCGAGGAGCCCGAGCGAAAGCGCACTGAGAATCCCGGCTAGCGCACGTCTCATTTGAGATCCGCCCGCGTATAAACGCGCAGATAGCGCTGGAAATCGGCCATCGTGACGTTTCCGAAGACCATGTCCCTCCTGAGCAGCAGCGGATGGCTGAACGAGGCATTGGCGCCGCGCTCGACGGTCACCGCCAACGTGTACTTGCGCTCGTTCAGCAACTGGATCGCAACTCTGCTCGTATCGCCATAGGGATAAGCGAGCTTGTCGACGGGCCTACCGAGCTGGCGCTCCAGAGTCGTTCGCGGCGGATCAAGCTCGGTGCGCAGGCGCGCCGCATAAGCGGGGCTCTGTTCGGTTTCACCATCGCCCGGCGTGAAGCTGGTATGCGTCTTGGAGTGCGACTGGACGTCAATCACGCCGCTCGCGCGCATCTCGTTGATCGCATCCCAGGTCAAAGAGCGTCCCCCGCCCAGGAAGTCGGTGTAGATGAAGAACGTCGCGCGGAAGCCGTAGCTCTTGAGGATCGGAAAGGCGATGTCATAGGCGGAGCGGAAGCCGTCATCCACGGTGATCACGACCGAGCGCGGCGGTATGGGGCGCGAGGCTTTCAAGAAGCCTTCGAGATCGGCGAGCGTGATGACGTTGTAGCTGTTGTTCTTGAGATACTCCAACTGCGCGACAAACGAGTCGCGCGGCATGATCATCGCGTCCGTCGAGCGGCCGTTGGAAAACTGGTGGTAACAGAGGATCGGCACCGTCTGATAGCCGTCGGCGAAGACCCCGGACGCGTTGAGTGCCTTGAGCGGCACGATCACGATGCGCCCGGGTGTGGGCGCGCCCGAACCATTCGCATCCGCCACGAAATCCGCAAGCGATTCGTCCTGCAGGAACCGCTGCGCCAGCGACGTGTAGGTGTCTCCAGTCCGTACACGGACGATCACGAAGTCATCCGTGCGCGCGAGGATGACGGGTTCTTCGACGCGCGGCGCCGGCCGGGCGACGGGCGCCGGCATGGCCATCGTCGAGACGGGCATCGGCTGCATGGGTTCGCCGGTGGCGCATGCCGACAGCAATAGCGACAGCATGCCGGCTGCTACGCTTCCTTTACCCCCCCTCGCCCCCACGACGCGTGCTTCCCTCTTGTTTTATGCTCGCTGCCGGCGCGCCGCGGTTTCTTCCGGCGGTCGCGTCACTCCTGTCGATGATGTCGTCACCAGCGTCGCTTCGACCTGCTCGCCGGAAGAGGACAGAGCCTCAAGCCGCGCGGCATCCAATTTGGCGACCTGGTCCTCTGCGCCTTTGCCGAAGCGCGAGTGGATGCCGTCGGCCATGCGGTTGAATGCGGCAAAGAGCTGGCCGATCTCGTCGTTGCGGGTTTCCGAGATCCGCCGGTCGAGATCGCCCGCGCCGAAGTCGAGCAGCGATCGGCTGAGGAGCTTGAAGGGCCGCGCCAGCAGGCCGCCAAACAGCCACAACATGGCGACAACCGACACCACGGTGAGCACGCCGAGGTTGGACATGAGCAGCAGCGTCGAGCGAAGGACGCTGTTCATGCCGGCGCGATCGACCCCGAGATAGATGCGCCCGATCTCGGTGTTCTGGAACAGGATCGGTGTGTCGAAGAGGAATGCCGCGGTGCCATCAGGGAGGGTCACCTCGGACGCGGTCAAATCTTGCGCCTGCATGACCGGGTCGGCGCCTGCAGGCGGCGTGAACGCCTTGCCGACGAGATCCTGGATCGTAGCCGCTTTCACGATGTGGTCGTGGTCGGTGACGACGAGATAGTCGAACGAGCCGCGCTGCTGCGCGTCCTGCACGAAGAGCTCGAGCGGAACCCAGTTCTGGCTCAAGACTGGCACGGCGGTCTGGGTGGCGACGAATTTCGCCAGCGCAGCGCCCGAGTCCAACACTTGTTGGCGGATCACCCGCGCCTCGACGAAATAGACGGCGATCATGCTGAGGGTGAAGACGACGGCGATGGCGGTGCCCGCGATCGCCGCCCATTTCACGCGCAGCGACATGAACTTGTTGTGGCCGGCTTCTTCCTCCTGTACGGCGAGCGAAGTTAGCTCGCGGCCCAACGAGTCGGCGACCTCTTGACCGGTCTGGAAGCGGTGGTCGGCGCGCTTGGCGAGCAGCTTTGCCACAATCCGCTGGAGGCCGACCGGAGCCTCGGGCACGAGGTTGCGGATGGGCGGCGGGTCCTTGTGCATGATCTGGAAGATCAGGGTCGCGACATTGTTGCTGTCGAACGCCTTCTTCCCGGTCAACAGCTCGTACAGGATGGCGCCGAGCGAGAAGAGGTCCGAGCGTCCGTCGACGCTGAGCCCCGCGGCTTGCTCGGGCGACATATAACGCGGGGTGCCAAGCACGGTTCCGGCATTGGTCTTCTGCAGGTCGTCTGCGCTGTCGAGGCGGGCAATGCCGAAATCGGTGATCTTCACCGTCTGGCCGCCTCCCATCATCAGGATATTGTCGGGCTTCACGTCGCGATGGACGATGCCCCGGCGGTGCGCGTGGTCGAGCGCGCGCGCCAACTGGATTCCCAAAGTCAACACCTGCTTGACCGACAATTTGGCGTTCTCGGACAAGACGTCGCCGAGCGACTTCTCGTCCATGAATTCCATCGTGATGTAGGGCGTGTCGCCGTGACGTCCCACGTCAAAGATGGTGACGATGTTGGGGTGAGAGATGGCGCCGGCCGCACGCGCTTCGCGCAGGAAGCGGTTGACGTAATCCTTGTCGACGCAGAGGTCGTCCTTCAGGAGCTTGATCGCTACGGTGCGGTCGATGTCGGGGTCGCGCGCGCGGTAGACACGCGCCATGGCGCCCTCGCCAACGAGTTCGGCGACTTCGTAGCGGCCGATCTTGCTGAGGCCCGCGGGTGTCGCTGCCAATGCCATTGTCCTGTCTCGATTGTTCGTTGCGGCCCGCCCGTCGAACGGGTTCCGATGATATAGTCTTTTCCCCGGAATTGAAGGCCGATCAGGCCAGTGCGACAACCACGGTCAGGCGGTTTCGGCCCTTTCCGGTGCGTTCATAATCCAGCCGCTTTGCGTTCTTGCGCACGAGAAAGATGCCGCGGCCGCCGATCGGAGCCGCCGCGAGCGGGCGGTGCAGGTCGGGCGCCGGCACATTGCGCGGATCGAAGGGGCGCCCGTCGTCGTCGAAAATCAGCGTTAATTCACCCTCGCCGCGCGCAAAGGAGACTTCAATCACGTGCTCCCTTCCGTCGTCGAAACCATAGCGAATGATGTTCATCACGATCTCTTCAAAGACCAGAAAGGCGCGATCCTCGACCTGCTGGCCGACATTGGCCGCGGTCAACCAGGCCTTCAGCGCATCGAGCCCCTGCTGCAGACCGGCGAGTGAATTCGGGAAGCTCACGCGCGAATTATTGGCGGACTTGGCTTGCGTGATGCTCATGGACCCCTCACGCAGGAAGAGCGCGGGCGCACACGAGCCCGCGAACCGCAATGATGCAGCCGGCGATCAGGTTGCGGCAAAGCGCATGGCCTCCGCCTCATCCACGACAATCGGCATGATCTCGCGCAAAACAACGGTGGTGAAGATTTCGTTGACCTGGGACTGCGGCGCGAACAGCACGAGCTTGGCGTTGTTGCGCTTCAGCGCCTTGGCAAGACCGATGAACATGCGCAATCCCATCGAGGCGATAAAGCTCACCTCGGAGAGATCGACGACAGTGTTCCGGCCTTCGGGCACGACCGCGGAAGTGAACTTCGCTTCGATGCGATCGACGCCCGGCGTGTCCAAACGGCCGCGCAGCTTCACCCGCGCGATGTTGGCCGTATAGGTGACCTCGATCTCCAGTGGTTTGTTCAACGCAGTGCCTCCGTTGGTTCGCCCACTTAAGCGAACTTGATCACAAGATACGAAAAGTCGTCATCCAGCGGGCCCGGCCGCGCCGTGTTGCGCACCGTCTGATAGATCCGCTGCGGTTCGCTGCGGCCCTCGACAGCAGGCTGATTGAGAAGAGGCAGGAAGTCGCTCAGGCCGAGCTGACGCCCCTGCTTGTCGCCGATCTCAAAAACGCCATCGCTGAAGATGTGCAGTGAGGTGCCGGGTTGGACGCGCACATGCGCTTCGGTGAAGTGCGCTTCATCCGTGACACCAATGAGCGGCCCCCTGGTTGCGAGCGGGGAGAACTGCTTGCGGTCGGCGGACACGAGAAACGCCGGATGATGACCGCCTGACGAATAGACCATCATATGCTCGAGGCGATTGTAGACGCCGTACCAGATGGTGAAGAACATCCCGTTGTGATTCTCCATCTGGAACATTTGGTTGAGGCGCGTGAGCACGTCGCCCGGCCGACCGAAATCGGTTCCCGGCAGCGCCAGCTGGCGGAGCACGTTCAGGATCGAGACCGACAGCATCGCGGCGCCCACGCCATGGCCTGACACGTCAAT
>Ga0184629_10000579_pt1 | contig 16318 bp, 13 predicted proteins | sample PLM4_32_b1_FD_133158 | JGI IMG/M metagenome (GOLD analysis project Ga0184629, IMG submission 133158) | Groundwater sediment microbial communities from an aquifer in East River, Colorado, USA - PLM4_32_b1 | ecosystem: Environmental > Terrestrial > Soil > Riparian zone | place: USA: East River... | reverse complement strand
TACGGTTTAAAGTTTAGTGAATTGCGTTAGAAATAAATTTACCTCAAGTTTATTTATCTATTAGGGACGTTATGATGTTTAATAAAAACGTCAACCAAAGGAAGCCCCAAAAGGTTTCCTTTGTTGTTTATAGAGAATTTTGTTTTTTAGAAAATGATTTTCAATTTAAATAAATATCTGGGTAATTGGACTTTTTTTGGGTTATAACTATAAGGTTAGGTTTCTAGTTTTTTGTTTATTAGATGAATATCTTGTTGCGGAAATGGAATGACAATATTATTTTCTTTGAATGTTTTGTCAATGTTTATTATCAGTTCACTTCTTACATCGTTATCCAGATCAAAATGTCTTATCCAATATTTTATGACTACATCAATCCCACTTTCGTTAAATTTCGCAAACCAAATTACGGGATGAGGACTCTTTAGCACATTTTTATTTTTGGATAGAATTTTCAGCAACAATTCTTGCGTAATTTCCAAATCTGTTCCGTAGGCAACCCCAAGTTTAATTTCGGATCTGCGTCTGCTGCTTCCGAGAGTCCAATTGGTCAAGTTTTGGTTTAGCAATTCTCCGTTCGGAATAATGACATCGGCTCCATCGTAAGTAGTGACTACGCTACTTCTGATGCCGATTGATTTCATTTTTCCGGATTGCCCCCCAACTTCGATGATATCTTCTAAATTAACGGGTTTCTCAATTGCAATAATCAACCCGCCTATTAGATTATTGACAAGACCTTGCATACCAAAACCAATACCGACTCCCAAAGCACTAATTATTATTGTTATTTTGTCCAAGGGAATACCAGCCGAAGCAAAAGCTACTAAAAGGCCAATAGTTACAATAGTTATTTTGGATAAAAATAACCAGCTACCAATACTCTTGATTTGGGTCGTGTTGGATGCTTGAGTTTCGGTAGCCAAAAATGAAACCACTTTTGAAATGAATCCAGACAATAGAATTACTAGAATAAATACAAAGATGTTTTCGAATGAAAATGTAATACTTCCTAAGTTTCGGGGTTCGGATAAGGAACTTTTTATAGGCTCGATAAAATTTTGAAAAGTATAGGTATTTCTCGCCATTAACAAAAACCAACAAACAAATATAATTAGATAAAAACCAAAAGAAAATTGATGTGAGATATTGTTGATGGTATGTTTTGATTTCTCTTCATCGGATTTGTTCAAAAACTTAGACACCAGATTTATTTCCTTGACTGTAACAAAGGCGTTAAAGAGTAAAAAAGCTACTATAATTGTATATACTCCTTTGGTCATTAAAAATTTACTCAAATTGTAATGACCGCTTACCATAAAATAGAATGAGAAAATTTGAAGGATTGTTGCTATACCAAAATACCATAAATAGAATTTTCTTTGAGTTTCTTTTCTGATACTGAATGCATAAATTCCAATTGCTATAGCGAAACAATTTATCGCTATAATCAAATAGGATTCCCCTACAAAATAAATTATGATTATAATGTCAAAGAATGCTATCAAATTCAAAATAAAAATGGCTGTCCAGATTTTCCAAACCGTTTTACTGATCGATTTCCACATCATTATTGTCAAAGCAATGGTTGAAATGGTCCAAACTATAATAGAAAAGATAAGCGGAGGCATAGGTAGTATAAACTGGTATAAATTCAAGACTACCAAAATAGCTGTTGAGATAGGGCTGTTTAGCAAATTAATACCCAATGGCATATCACTTTTGAAGCCCAAATTAATGAATCTTTTTTTTTGTAATTTAAAGTAAACCGCTGTGCCAATAATTAGAATCAGCATAGTTAAGATTGTATTGAAATTGTTTACTAAATAAAAATAGAGTACTAGATTGTTTGTTTTTATGGAATAGGTCAAAGGATCATCGGCCATTAATACTTTCAAATTAATACTTTCAAAAACGGGTACTTTTTTAGTTAGTGATTGTTTGAGTTCTGATTGTCTGAGTATGTTATTCTCAATGATATCCGATTCAATTTTGAATTTCAACTGATCCCCCAAAATTTCCAATTTTTGAATACTGTCGACAGCATTTTTTAGCTTTGAAGAGATTAGATCGATATCTGTATTCATTTTCAACGATTGTTGATGGTAAATTTTTCTTGAGACCGAATCGGTTGGTACGTAATACAGATTTTTTGTGGCAACCAATGAATCAATTTTTTCTTGCGATCTGCTAAGTTGTTGGTTTTCAAGGCTAATGTTTTCTAAGCGATTGTTGGCTCGTTTTAATAATTCGTCAAGTAGTATTGAAGTGGAACTAAGGTTTCGGTCTGTTAAGACTCTAAATTTTTTTCCAACAATTCCTCTGACAGTAAATTCATCCCAATCTTTCAATTGATGGATTTCTTCGGTAATATCCTTGTAGTCGAACCCTCTATTTAGAAGGAACTCCGCATTTTTAACCTCCGATTTAATTAAATCGAAGATTTTATTTTGTTTTTGGATTCTTTGATGATTGATATATTCATTCTTTTTCTCCTTTTCCTCTTTTTTAGCAATCTGTTCAAGTGCAATCTGGGTGTTTTTATTTTGGATTGCTAATTTGTTAACCATCGAATCGGTTACTTCTTTATTGGTCTGAGAGCTGGCCGATATAAACGAAATTATAGCGATAAATAGGAGAGCACGTTTACAATAAAAGGCGAGCTTGTTTTTATTGAAATTTCTATGTTGAAATGCAAATTTTAACATAATCGGAGATGTATTGGTTTGAATTAAGAACTCTTGAGGATTGTTTTATTGTGTTTTAGAAATATTTATTTATCAATGGTTTATAGATTTAATAGTAGGAGAGTGCTTGTCAAATTTACCAAAAATATATTGTTTTTTTACTAAATGAGATTAAAAAAAGTGGGTTAAATTGGAACGATTTTTAAGCATAAAAAAACCTGAACTTTCATTCAGGTTTTTTTTATATTGTTTTTCGTTTCCCAAATCCAATCGGATTCAAATAGCACGATTTATTACTTCTTGTTCTTGCCAAAATTGTATTTTACTTTCTCGACAACTGGCGTTTTTGAGTTGCCTTTTGGGTATTGTTTTTTGGTCGGTTTTTTAGTGGACGAACTTGATTTACCAGGTGCCTGATCTCCTCTTGCTCTTTCTTCGTCTTTCGCTTTTGGTTTGAATTCAGCTCTTTCAGAAGCTCCTTCTTTTACAGGAATTTGTGCTTTGTGTTTGGCCAAAACATCATTCGGGTTTTTTGGGTTTTCTTTGGTTCCGCGTAAGTGAATCACCAGTCCGTTTAGAAAATTGCGCAACACTTGGTCGCCACATTCCATATAGTTCTCATGTTTTTCGTCACGGAAAAAAGCACCCAATTCGGATTTTGTAATTCTAAAATCTACCAATTCCAGAATCTCTACTATTTGGTCATCGCGTAACATTAAGGCTACACGAAGCTTTTTGAATATATCGTTGTTTGTCATTTTTTAAGTATTTATTGTGCAAAGATACGTAATTTGAAAGTGTATTTCTTGCAATTGTACGCAGTGTGCTAAAAAACACTTGCTTCTTTATTTGAAAATAGATTGAAATTAATTTATTTTTGAGTCATGAAAATGCGTTTCATTGTACACAAGCACTTTCGTAAGTAAATTAGCATAAATATTATTTAAAATTATGAAGAAAATTATTGTGAGTTTCGTCCTTTTTTTTGGTTGGATGTCAGTGCAAGCTCAGACGGGACATGAAATTAAAATTAATTTAAAGAATTGTAATGACACCATTGCTTATCTAGCCTATTATCAATTTGACAAATTATATATTTCAGACACTTGCAAAAAAGTGGTAAATGGAAATATTGTTTTCAAAGGAAAGAAAAATTTAGACAAAGGAGTTTATTTTTTACTAAGTCAGGCAAAGAGCAATTATTTTGATTTTATCATAGACGAACAGTCCCAAAAGCAACAAATCAATTCGGATAAATCCAATTTACTCGAGAATTTAAAAGCTGTCAATTCCAAACAAAACGAAAATTTCTTCAATTATATTCGTTTTGTGTCCTCCAAAAACAAGGAATTCGATAGTTTTAAGAAGTCAATAAAAGAACAGAAAAAACCGGATTCTACAGCACTTTTGACCAAAGAATTCAAAGTTTTAAATGATGGTATTCTAGAAAATGATTTAAGTTGTATAGCCCAAAATAATGGCAACTATCTTGGAGAAATCATTAATTTAAAAACAGACAAAGTCGCGAAGGACATTCCAAAAGCGTCCAACGGTAGACCCGACAGTATTTTTGCCTATCATTATTTTAAAAAGCATTTTTGGGATGGAGTTAATTTTCAGGATGATGCCATGTTACGCAACCCGTTTTTCGTCAATAAAGTGAAGCAGTATTTTAATACGGTTGTGGTGCAACACCCTGATTCTGTTTGCGTGGAGATTGATCGAATGATGCTCAAAACCAAGCCAGGGACAAAGATGAATATGCTCCTATTGGCTTATTTTACCCAAACTTACGAAATTCCAAAAATCATGGGAATGGACAAAGTGTTTGTTTATATGGTTGATAATTATTTTAAAACGGGTAAAGCCAAGGGTGTTTATGATGAAAGTGTAATCAAAATTATTATAAATAGGGGTAATGTTTTAGCGCCCTTGCAACTCGGCAAAACTGCCCCTGAACTCTTAATGATCGACGTTCCCGGCCATGAAAAAATTGCGAAAATGGGTTTTGAGGCCGCTAAAACCAGCGAAGAAATTACCAAAATCTATTACGCTCATAAACCGGAAATCGAAAAGACATACGTGTCTTTGTCCAGCATAAAAGCCGATTATTTGATTCTTATTTTTTGGGATGTGGAATGTGGTCATTGCCAAAAAGAGGTGCCTAAGATTCTCGAAATGTACCACGATTTTCAAAAAGAAAAGAAAGATGTCAAAGTTTTTGGGGTTTATACTCAGAACGATTTCGATAAATACAACAAATACATCATTGACAATAAACTCGATTGGATCAATGTCTATGACGGAGTTCACATAAATAATCTTAAGGATAAATACGATGTTGTGACAACGCCAGTGATTTATATTCTGGATAAAAACAAAGTCATAAAAGCCAAAGGAATTGGTTCTGAAGCCATAAAAAGCATCATTTCCCAAATGGAAAAAGAGTATTCTAAAAATTAAAGATTTAAGAATGAAGATTAACGATTTTGGATTTTAGATGTTGTGAAAGCTAAAATCAAAAATCGTTAATCAAAAATCATAAATATCAATGCCCCAACCAAAGTACAGCATTTGTAAAACCATCTCTCCATAATTTCTCATTATGATGACCGCCTTTTACAATTACTTTTTTATTTAAATACAAACAAGAACAACGGTTTTTATTCAGTAAACGTTCCATTTTGTTGAGATCGTTTATCATGTCATCATCATCTCCTTCAGAATCGCCGCAGAGAAAGTAAATTTTGGTTTTTAGTTTTTTGCTGTTTGTGGCATAGTCATTTATTTCTTTTCTATTAACCCAAAAAGCGGGTGAAAAGACTCCTGCTTTTCCAAAAACTTGTGGATATTTTATAGCGGCATAGAAAGAGGTTAATCCACCCAAAGAACTTCCCATTATTGTGGTGTTTTTGGCATTCGATTTTGTTCGGTATTTTTTGTCAATTTCGGGTTTTAAAGTGTTGACAATAAATTCAAGATACTTATCCGCATTCCCACCACTGTATTTTTCATTTTTAAAGGGTGTGAGTTCCTCCAAACGTTTGTCATTGCCATGTTCTATTCCTACTACAATAACTTGTGCATTCAAACTGTCAAGCTTTTCATCGACATTCCACTCACCAGAAAACGAAGTTTTGGCATCAAATAAATTTTGGGCATCGTGCATATAAATCACGGGATATTTTTTGGTCGAAGTAGTGTAGTTTTTTGGTAAATACATCCATATTTTCTTGGTGGTATTTAATTGTGGTGCCTCAATGGTAAAAGTAGAAACCTGTTTTGAAGCTGTACTTTCTTGTGATTTGGAAGGAAAAAAAGTGAAAAAAGCGAAGAAAATTAATATTGATTTCAATGAAATTTAATTTTAATGTTTAGACAAAAAATGATATTTTAGCTAAAAATAATGTTTTTGATGAATACATACGGAGAAAAAATTAATTTATTATCCGAGATGATTGCATTTTCTGTCGTTGATGGTCGTTTACACGAAAGGGAATATCAATTTATCTGGATAATAGCCCAAGAACTGAGAATTGATAAGAAAGAATTCAACGATTTGTTTCATCGGGAATTGCCAACAGAAATCGTTAAATCGGAGTTTGAACGATTTCAACAATTTTATCGTTTGGCATTATTGATGCACGTTGATGGTATTTTGCATGAAAAAGAAGAAGTGTCCATACGTCAAATTGCTATAAATATGGGGTTGAATCCAAGTGCAACCCGTCGTATTCTCAAGTTGATGAAAGCTTCCCCCAGTGCCATGATTGAGCCTCAAATCTTACTGGAGTACTTTCACGAACAACTCAATTAATTTAATTGCCCTTGTAGGCGTTTTATATCATCCCGTAATTTTGCGGCATGAATAAAATCTAAATCTTTAGCTGCTTTCTCCATAGATTTTCGTTTTTCGCGAATGAGTTTTTCCAAATCAGGTTTTGACATATATGCCGTTTCGGATTCTGCGGCTGTATTCATGATATGTCCCAATTCGTATTCAACCAATTTGTTATTAGTAAAAGCACTCTCTATTTTCTTATTTAGAGCTTGTGGAACTAAATTGTTTTCGGTGTTGAAATTGATTTGTTTGGTTCTGCGGTAATTCGTTTCATCAATGGTTTTTTGCATACTGTTGGTGATTTTATCGGCATACATAATTGCTTTTCCGTTCAGGTTTCTCGCTGCACGACCGATAGTTTGCGTAAGCGAGCGATGACTTCTTAAAAATCCTTCTTTATCAGCATCTAAAATGGCCACTAATGAAACCTCTGGTAAATCTAATCCTTCACGCAATAAGTTCACCCCGATCAGTACATCAAATATTCCTTTTCTCAAATCTTGCATGATTTCAATACGTTCTAAGGTATCTACATCGGAGTGGATATAACGACAACGAATGGAAACTTTAGTGAGGTATTTGGCTAGTTCTTCGGCCATCCTTTTGGTTAATGTGGTGACCAAAACCCGTTCGTCGAGCTCACAACGTTGTTGGATTTCTTCAATCAAATCATCAATTTGGTTTAAGCTAGGGCGGATTTCAATTACGGGATCCAGTAAACCTGTTGGGCGAATCACTTGTTCTACATACACACCATCACATTTTTGCAATTCATAATCAGCAGGAGTTGCCGAAACATAAATTACTTGATTTTGCATCGCCTCAAATTCGTCAAATTTCAAAGGTCTGTTGTCCATGGCAGCGGGTAAACGAAAACCGTATTCGACCAAATTCTCTTTGCGACTTCTATCGCCACCATACATGGCTTGCACTTGGGAAAGTGTTACGTGACTTTCATCGACCACCATCAAATAATCTTTTGGGAAGTAATCCAATAAACAAAAAGGTCTTGATCCTGCTTCTCTTCCGTCCAGATAGCGAGAATAATTTTCGATTCCGGAGCAATAACCCAATTCCCGAATCATTTCCAGATCGAAATTGGTGCGTTCTTCGAGTCTTTTTGCTTCCAAATGTTTGCCTATTTCTTTGAAATAATCAACTTGTTTGACTAAATCTTGTTGAATTTCCCAAATGGCACTTTGCAATACATCTGGAGAAGTTACAAACATATTGGCGGGATAGATAGTCAGTTTTTCGTGTTTTTCGATAACTTTTGAAGTCTTGACATCGAAGCTTTCAATTTCCTCGATTTCATCTCCGAAAAAATGAATCCGAAACGCATCATCGGCATAACTAGGATAAACTTCTACCGTATCTCCTTTTATTCTGAAATTTCCTGGAGTAAAATCGGCTTCGGTTCTGGAGTATAAACTTTGTACCAAACTGTGTAATAATTTGGTGCGGGAAATCATCTGGTTTTGTTCAACTGCAATTACATTTTTTTGAAATTCTACGGGATTTCCAATACCATAAATGCACGAAACAGAGGCCACAACTAAAATGTCTCTTCGGCCAGAAAGAAGGGAAGAGGTGGTGCTTAAACGCATTTTCTCTAACTCTTCGTTGATAGATAAATCTTTTTCGATAAAAACTCCTGTAACAGGCATGAAGGCTTCGGGTTGGTAATAATCGTAATAAGAGACGAAATATTCTACCGCATTATTTGGGAAAAACTGTTTGAACTCCGAGTATAGCTGTGCCGCCAAGGTTTTGTTATGAGCCAAAACCAAGGTTGGTCGCTGCACTTCCTGAATGACATTCGCCACCGTAAAAGTTTTTCCGGAACCCGTCACCCCAAGTAGTGTTTGGAATTTTTCTCCGTCAACAATTCCTTGAGTTAATTTTTCAATGGCTTGAGGTTGATCTCCTTTGGGCTGATATTCTGATATTACTTGGAAATTCATTTGTTTGGAACGAAGGTTCAGAGATGAAAAGTTTGAGAATATTTATTTATAAAATTTTGGATTTCTACTACTATGTCGAACTCGAATTATATAAATAATTTTCTTGGTAATTTTATATGAAATTCGATAACTGAATTTTTCAAAAGCTCTATAATTTTCATTAATTGGAATTCTCATTTCATCAGTTTCGTAAATTTCCCAATCTGTTTTAAGTACTAAAACTGAATTTACTATTGAATCAATGACTTTATCAGGAATTGTAAAGCTTTTAGTTTCTTCAAGCAAGTAAAAATATATGTATTCTAATTGATTCTGAGAAGTTAAGGTCCAAACTATCTCTTTTTCCATTCAGCGATTTTTTCTAAAACTTGATTATGGGAAAAAATATTCCCATTAATAATGTCATTTTCAGATTTTTGCAAATCTTGATTGTAGCTTTCAATACTTTCTGATTTATTATCCAAGATTGTATTTATGGCAGCCAAAAAAGCTTCATCGTTAATTTCGGAGATTTTAGAAATCAATACTTTTTTTAATTCGATTGTGTTCATAAGAAAAGAATTTATACAAATTTAATCAAAAGAATGTTTGAAATATTAAAACTTCCAAGCTTTTTGTTGCGCTTCGGTCATAAAAGTCCAAGCGACAATACGACTAGTTTTTTGACCTTGAGCCATATCGATGGTTTTATGGATGGCAGCCACTTTAGTTAATGTTTTGTATATAGTCGAAAGATTTGATTGCTTTGAAACCAAAGTCGTAAACCACAAACATTGCATTGGGTATTTGGCACTTTCGTAAATCATTTGTTTGATAAATCCTAATTCGCCACCTTCACACCACAATTCAGCGTTATGGCCGCCAAAGTTTAGAATAGGCTTTGTTGTTTTTGACTCAAGACTATTTGGCGCTAAATTATTTATTTTTCGAACCGTACTTTTCGTGGCTTCTTCTTGCGAGGAATGAAAAGGAGGATTACAGATCGTAAAAGTAAACTTATCCTCAGGTTCAATTATATTTTTGAAAATAAATCGTGGCTCAACTTGCAGTTGAAGACTTATGGTTTCAATTAATTTTGGATTTTTTTCTATAATTTTTTTGCAATTTTGAATCGCATTTTCATCTATATCGGTTCCTACGAAGGACCATCCGTAAATGGAATTCCCAATTATAGGATAAATACAATTGGCACCAATTCCAATGTCCAAACCTTGCACTGTTTCGCCTTCTGGGATTACGCCATTGTTTGTGGTAGCCAATAAATCGGCTAGATAATGAATGTAATCGGCTCTTCCGGGAATTGGAGGGCAAAGAAAATTGGCCGGAATATCCCAATCCTGAATACTATAATTAGCGATTAGCAATGCTTTATTGAGTGATTTTACAGCAGCGGGGTTGCTAAAATCAATGGTCTCGATATTGTGCTCATTGGTAGACACAAAATTCCCCAATTCAGGACAATTTTTGATTAATTGCTCAAAATCATACCCAAATCGATGTAGATTTCGTGGGTGTAGATTAGTTTTCTCGGTATTCTTTGTAGGTTTCATTTTGTAAATTTCGATGCAAAGGTAGTGATTCCTTTTTTGTAAATTTCGATTTATAAAGTGCCTGTAAATTTGATTATATTTATATAAAAAAGAGCGAGCCTAAATGAAATCTAATACTGTAAATTTCAATTTAAAAAAGCGATATGTTTTTTGTGGTTTGATAGTCATTTATTTAGTGATCTGTCAGTCCTGTATGAGGATGCGGTTTTCCGAAAAAGAAACCAAAACCTTTTTTGCGGCTTCGTCTGTTGATTATTTAGATCGAACTTTGAAATTTACAGACCATGAAATACATTATATACAAACGGGTAATGCACAAAATCCAACTTTGCTCTTTATCCATGGATCGCCTGGAAGTTGGGATGCTTTTCGCAATTATTTAAAGGATACTTTATTGCTTACCAAATATAGAATGATTGCCATAGACAGGCCAGGATTTGGGTTTAGCAGTTTTGGAGATGCCCAAAACTTAGAAACACAAGCCAAATGGATTGCTGAGTTTATTAAAGCGATTGATAATAAAAAGGGAATTTGTTTGATTGGTCATTCTTTGGGAGGTTCGGTTGTGGTGAAACTGGCTATCAAAAATTCTTCTTGGTACGAACATTTGGTCATTCTCTCAGGTTCCATAGACCCAAAAGTAGAAACTTCGGAAAAATGGAGAGTCGTTATAAAATGTATTCCTTTGCGGTATTTGATTCCGGGCGCTTTTCGACCGGCAAATGATGAATTGTGGTGGCTAAAGAAAGATTTAGTTAGGATGCAACCGGATTTGAAAAACAATATAGGCAATGTAACCATCATTCACGGAACAAAAGATCAACTAGTGCCATACAGTAATGTTGCTTTTATGAAAAAAGAGTTTGTTAATGCAAAATCAGTTACTGTGATTCCTATAGAAAATGCGAATCATTTTATCCCTTGGGAACATTATAAAGAAATTCGGAACGTTTTGTATGATATAAAATGGAACTAATCCATACATTCCATTAACAACAAATCGCCATCGGTGTGAATGATTGTGACAATCCCATCATTTGCTACGGCATTACTGCTTCCTGTTCTATAGCCCATGGTTAGGGTGTCGTTTTCCAATGGATAAACCAAATTTTGGGACGATATTCCGTTTACTATTCCAATTGGGATTAACGAAATAGGAGTGTAGGCGGGATACCATTTCTCGAATTTGTTGGGTAATAAAAATATTTTGGAATGATCATCCAGAATAACAATTTTTAATAAATTTCTGTATCGAACGATGTTTGTGAGGTTGGTAATCGTATGATCTGCCCTTCGTCCTGTAGCCCAAACCACATTTACAGCAGGGATTTTTCTATGGATTAAGTAATCAAAAGCTTTCTCCAAGTCGGTTTTGTTTTGATCTGGAGTGTGGATAATTTCTAATGGATATTGAGAAGTTTGATACTTTTCGGGTTCAAATCCTCGATCAAAATCACCCAGCAGTACGTCAATTTTTATATCCAATTCCATAACTCTTTCAATAGCGGAGTCCAATACAATAACCAATGGTGACCATTCCAGTAATTGTCCCAATAATTCTGGGTGACAAGCTGCTCCGTTTGCAATTATTAAAGCGGGCTCTTGGTCGTCGCGAACGATATGGTGTGAAGACATGGGGATTTTAGATTTTAGATTTTAGATTGCAGATTTTAGAATGAATCCTAAGCTTTAAAATTCAACTATTTTTTAGGTTATAAATAATGACAAATTTACGGATAATAAAGTAATTTATAGGAACCTATTCTCCAACGCATTTGCGGGAAAATGCAATTAAGTAGAAACGAATTTTTTGAGTTTACACAAAATTTTGTCCAGTCTCAATTTTTACTGAATTGTATACTCTTTTGAATCAATTTCACTTACCGAAAAATAACCCAAAGGATAATTTGATGGATTGGTTGTGTTTACTACGTTACCTCTTATCGTCGAAGGAGGAGATTGAAAGGGACCGCCGCCATTTTGGCTCGCCAAGTTTATTATAATGTTGATGTAATTGTAGTAACTTTTTGAAATGCCAAAATGGGTAATGTCAATTTTTTCGCCCGCTTTCAAAGAATCATTTTGGGAGATGCTGAAAAATTCATTTCCATTAAAAAAAGCATCTTCGTCTGCATATAAATTTGATTTCTTACTGTCTCTGTAATCATATCGGTATAAGTAATAATTGGTTTCATTGGCTGGATCTTGAAAGAAGGCTTTTACAGCTATATCTTTACCGGTAAATCCACCATTATTGTCTTGAACCAATTTTGTGATGGAAGCTACGGAATACATTTTTTCGGTAGCGATATAGGTTTGTCCGCTAGTGATAATGGTTAAAGTATAGGTCTCGTTTAATTCGGGGATGAAATCGGAACAAGTATAGATTCCCGTTTGTTTAGTTTCTTTAAAATTAAAAACCGTATTTGAACTATTTTTCACAAAAACCACAGCTCCGGAAACGGGTGGAATTACTGTTTGAAAATAACCGGTTGTCGAGGTCAATTTTATTTTTTGCGCATTTCCGGTACTTCCTTTTTGCCAGTTAATAGCGGCTTCTACCGCTAGCCTTGGTGGGGCAGTAGTGACATCGACATTAACCACTTCTTCACAGCTATTCAGTACAAAAGCGGTGATAATTAATAGTGTTGCAATTAATTTTTTCATCTTTTTTATTTTATTTCCTTGCGGTAACGAGTACGTTTTTTTAAAATCTAAAATTATAGCTTACGGCAGGAACAATCCCGAAAATGGATGTTTTTACGGCTTCATTTGTTCCTGTATCCATGTTTTCTCTGAAACTAATCGATGCGGCATTTTTCCTGTTATAGACATTGTAAATACTGAAAACCCATTCGCCCATCCAATTTCTATTTTCCTTGTGTTTTGGCGTCAAGGTTGCCGAAATGTCCAAATGATTGAAAGATGGAAGACGGTTCTCATTTCGTTGTCCGTAAATTGGAATTATTATGCCAAGGTATTCATATTGGCCATTTGGGTAAGTCGTTGGTTGTCCCGTTTGGTATATAAAGTTACCGCCAAATGTCCATTTTGGATTCAAATAATACGATCCGGTTACAGCCAAGTTATTTACTTTATCATAAACGGTATTGTACCATTGACCATTGTTTATTCCTGTTTCTTCAGGAGTTCTTCCTGGAGTTTGCTGTTCGGATTTGGACAAAGTATAGGAAATCCATCCAGTAAGGTTTCCTTCATTTTTTTTGAACATAAATTCTAAACCATAAGAGCGCAATTGACCATTTAAAATTACCTGTTCTACGGCGTCATTGGCAATCAAATTGGCACCATCAATGTAATCCAATCGGTTTTGTATTTCTTTATAAAAAGAACTCACTTCAGCGGAATAGGCTCCTTCTTTGAATTTTCTAAAATATCCTAACGCTACTTGATCAGCAATTTGAGGTTTTATATATGGACCGCTGGGTGTCCAAACATCTAATGGTGTTGGGGATGAAGTATTAGAAATTAACTGTAAATATTGCACCATTCGATTGTAACTCGCTTGAAAAGATTGATTCTCATTCAGTTGATAATTGACACTTAATCTGGGTTCAAGGTAGTCAAAGCTCTTGATTACTTTGTTTTTGCCGTAATTCTGAGTTCCTATTGGAGTTCCTTTTTCATAGATTTGAAATTGCGAATTAAAATCTACAGGATTGTTGTTTTCGTATAAATTTACGGTTGAAGATCCAACATTATAAAATAAACTATAGCGCAATCCGTAATTGATATCGATTTTTTCGGTAACCTTTTGCTCGGCATTGATATAAATGGCGGGTTCAAAAGCATATTTTTTTTCCAATTGTTGATAGTTGATGCCAGAGTCTGGAGTTGATGGCGTTATGGTTCCGGGATTAAATTCGTAATAGATGCCATTTACACCATAATTCAATTTTATTTTGTCCGAAAGATAACTTTTGAAATCGTATTTTACATTGTAGTTTTTGATGCCGGAACCCCATTTAAAACCAACAAAATCAAGATCCAAACCATAGTAGTAATCACTGTAGATAAGCGATAAATTGGAAAATAATTTATCCGAAAATAAATGATTCCAACGGGTATTGAAGGTAGTGTTCCCGTAAATATTGGTAAAACTTTTGTTTAAAACAAATACGTCTCTTCCAAAATAACCTGACATGTATAAACTGTTATTTGAGTCTAATTTATAACTCAATTTTGTATTTAAATCATAAAAATAGGCTGCATTGTCTTTTTGGTCTTTAGATAGTTTTAGGAATAAATGGGCATAGGAAGCGCGACCGGCAATAAGAAACGACCCTTTGTCTTTTACGATAGGACCTTCGGCCAAAAGGCGACTGGTGATTAAGCCAATTCCTCCGTTCATGTGAAATCCTTTGCTGTTTCCATCTTTTTGATAAATATCCAAAACCGAAGAAGCTCTTCCTCCATATCGAGCAGGAATTCCTCCTTTGTATAATTTTAAATCTTTGATAGCATCGGGATTAAAAATCGAGAAAAAACCAAAAACGTGGGAGGAATTAAAAATAGAGGCTTCATCCATTAAAATTAAATTCTGGTCGGCGCCTCCACCACGGACATTAAACCCTGATGCGGCTTCACCAGCATTGGTAACTCCGGGCAGTAATAAAATAGATTTTATAATATCGACTTCACCAAGAACAACTGGCATTTTTTTGATGGTGCTAACCGAAAGTTTGTTGACACTCATTTCGGGTTTTCTATTCTCCGTTTTACTATCGTTACCTGTTATTACGACTTCTTGCAAAACATTTTCGGTGCCAGAAAGTTTAAAATTCTTTTTGGTGTTTTTGTTTAAATCGATTGTTTCTTCAATAGTTTGAAAGAGTAACGAAGTGATTTCAATTTTGTAATCCCCTTTGGGTAGAGTGATAGAATAAAACCCGTACTCGTTTGTAATGACTTCTGTTTTTAGCTCTGGAATTAAAATAGTCACACCAATTAAAGTTTCGTTGCTGTTAGCATCAGAAATAGTGCCACTTAATGTGAATTTCTCTTGAGAGAATGAATATAATGAAGATAGGAATATAAGGAATATGTAAATAATTTTCTTTGAAATCATTGTCCTGGTTTTGAATTGCAAATGTCATTAAATTAGGGTTAATTCGTACTTAACAAATGTTAATGTATCGTTAAGATGATAAGATTGTTTAAAAAAAAAGACAACCGTTTCCAGTTGTCTTTTGAATATAAATAGATTTAGCTATTTTGAATTAAGCTATTTTAGCTAAAATACCATTGAAAGTATCGCTTGGACGCATTGCTTTGTCTGTCAACGCTGGATTTGGTTGGTAATAACCTCCAATGTTTTGAGGTTTACCTTGAGATCCAATTAGTTCACTATTGATTTTAGATTCATTTGCAAAAAACTCAGCAGCGATAGGAGTGAAGATAGCTTTCAATGCGGCGTCTTTGTCTTGAATTGCCAAAGCTTCTGCCCAATACATTGCCAAATAGAAATGAGATCCACGGTTGTCAATTCCACCTACTTTACGAGAAGGTGATTTGTCTGTTGCTAAGAATTTTTCGGTAGCAGTATCTAAAGTTTCTGCCAAAACAATTGCTTTTGCGTTGTTTAAAGTTTGTCCTAAGTGCTCCAATGAAGCTCCCAAAGCTAGAAATTCGCCTAATGAATCCCAACGTAAGTATCCTTCCTGAATGAATTGCTCCACGTGTTTTGGTGCCGATCCTCCCGCGCCAGTTTCAAATAAACCACCACCATTCATCAACGGAACGATAGAAAGCATTTTAGCCGAAGTTCCTACTTCAAGAATTGGGAATAAATCAGTTAAATAATCACGCAATACATTTCCGGTTACAGAGATAGTATCTAATCCTTTGATGATGCGCTCCAATGTAAAATTGGTTGCGTCAATAGGATTTAGGATTTGAATGTCTAAACCAGTTGTATCGTAATCTTTTAGATATTTTTGAACTTTAGCGATTATTTCTCTGTCGTGTGCTCTGTTGTTATCCAACCAGAAAACCGCAGGAGTATGAGACAAACGAGCTCTGTTTACGGCTAGTTTTACCCAGTCTTGAATAGGAGCGTCTTTCGCTTGACACATTCTGAAAATATCGTTTGCTTCCACATCTTGTTCCATCAAAACATGACCGTTTGTATCAACAACGCGAACAACACCGTCTGCTTTTATTTGGAACGTTTTATCATGAGAACCATATTCTTCAGCTTGTTGAGCCATCAATCCTACGTTTGGAACACTTCCCATAGTAGTTGGTACAAAAGCT
>Ga0184629_10000578_pt1 | contig 16352 bp, 14 predicted proteins | sample PLM4_32_b1_FD_133158 | JGI IMG/M metagenome (GOLD analysis project Ga0184629, IMG submission 133158) | Groundwater sediment microbial communities from an aquifer in East River, Colorado, USA - PLM4_32_b1 | ecosystem: Environmental > Terrestrial > Soil > Riparian zone | place: USA: East River... | reverse complement strand
TGGTGGCCGAGAGGACCTGCCCGACCGCGAGGTAGGCCGCCCCGGGCAGGAGCGCGCCCAGGTAGCCGCCCACGACCGGCCCCCAGTCGAGCTTGCCGACGAACGCGACCGAGACCGGGAGCGCCACCGTGAGCGCGAGGCCGCAGGCGAGCAGGACCCAGCTCGCCACGAACTTCCCCGCCACGAGCTGAACGTCGCGGACCGGCAGCGTGAGCAGCACCTCGAGCGTGCCCTGCTTCTGTTCCTCGGCCCACAGCCGCATCGTGATCGCCGGAACCAGCAGGATCATGAGCAGCGGAAGCGGCCCGAACAGCCCGCGCAGGTCCGCCACGCCGCGGGTGAAGAAGGCCTGCAGGTTGAAGAAGGTGAAGAGGGCGGCGCCCGCGAACACCGTCAGGAACACGTAGGCGATCGGGGAGTCGAAGTAGGCGCGCAGCTCCCGCACTGCCACGGCGCGCACCGGGCTCGGCGCGCGGCCGGCGACGGCCCCGGGTCCGCCGGCCGCGCTCACGCCAGCGCCTCCGTCGCCGACTCGGTCAGCTCGCGGAACACCTGCTCGAGCGAGCGGTCGTCGCGCCGGAGCTCCCGCAGGCGCCAGCCGCGACCGCGCGCCAGATCGGCGACCGCCTCGCCGATCTCGGCGTCCGCGACGAGACCGAGGCGGAACGTGTGGAAGCCGTCGCCGCGGTCGCTGGACTCGACGCCGGTCACGCCGCCGATGCGGGCGAGATCTTCGCCCGCGGCGCCGGGGTCGCGGGTCGCGAGGGTGACGACCTGGACGCGCGAGCGCGTGATCTGGCCGAGCGTGGCGTCCGCACGCACCAGGCCGTCGATCAGGATTACGACCCGGTCGCAGGTCGCCTCGACCTCGGGCAGGATGTGGGTCGAGAGCACCACGGTCTTGGTCTTTCCCATGCGGCGGATGAGCTGGCGCACCTCGACGATCTGGTTCGGATCGAGGCCGGTGGTGGGCTCGTCCAGGATCAGGATCTCGGGGTCGTGAAGGATCGAGGCCGCGAGCCCCACGCGCTGCCGGTATCCCTTCGAGAGCTGGCCGATCGGCCGGGTGAGCACCCCACCGATGCCGCATTCCTCCACCACCTGCGGCAGGCGGCGGCGGCGGGTTGCGGCGTCGAGGCCGCGCATGTCCGCCATGAACTCGAGGTGTTCCTGCGCGAGCATGTCGAGGTAGAGCGGAGCGTTCTCGGGCAGGTAGCCGATCTTCCGCTGCACCTCGAGCGGATGGCTCACGACGTCGAGCCCGGCGACGGTCACGGAGCCGGCGGTGGGGAGGAGGTAGCCGACGACGATCTTCATCGCCGTGGTCTTGCCCGCGCCGTTGGGGCCGAGCAGCCCGAGGATCTCGCCCTTCGAGATCGAAAACGAGACTCCCTTGAGGGCGCGCGTCTCCCCGTAGGTCTTTTCGAGATTTCGGAGCTCGATCATTCTGGATGGGCCATGCGGCGGAGGCGCCTCGTCGGATGACTCTAAGGTCGCGCGCTTCCGGCTGGCGCGACGCATGTTCTTAGCCACTGCGCCCGCGCGTGTCAACCCCGGCCCGCGAGGTTTGGCAGATTCCGGACGCCCGGCTCCGCCGGCCGCCGATCTCCGGGGGGAAGGGCGAAGCGGTCGAGGCGCGCCAGGGGCAGGCCCGTGGACACCGGGCCTGCCAGCCCTCCAGGGGCACGGCCGCCGGGAGTCATTGCAGAATCACGCCGGCCCCGCTAGCCTTTTCGCCCGATGAAACGATGGGTCGGCATCGCGCTGGCGGGCCTCGCCGTTCTGTTCGCGCTCCACGTGCAGCTCAACCTGGGCGGGTGGCCGCGCTTCGTCTCACGGGCCTTCCACGGGCGGGTCGAGCGCGGCGAGCTCGTCGTCGGGTTCCTTCCCGTCACCTGACACCTTACCTGCCCGGTCACCAGTTGGGTGACCACGCACTCGGACCGCGGGTCGCTGTTCCACTCGAAGAAATACACGGAGTTCGCGACCATCGCGGAGGAGTTCCGGCAGGGAAAGCTCAAGGCCACCTTCATCCTGGCGCCGCTGGCGATGGCGCTGCGGCGCGAGGGCGTGCCGATCAAGATCGTCTACCTCGGGCACCGCGACGGCACCACGCTGATGGTGCACCGCGACTCGAAGATTCGGACCTTCGAAGAACTCCGGGGCAAGACCGTCGCCATCCCGCATAACTACTCGAACCAGCGCATCCTGCTCGCGCGCGAGATGGAGAAGCACGGCATGGAGCCCGGCGACTTGAGGCTCGTCGTCTATCCGCCGCCCGAGATGCCGTCCGCGCTTCAGAAGCGCGCGATCGACGCCTACATCGTGGGCGAGCCGATGGCGGCCAAGGCGGAGGTCGAAGGATTCGGACGGGTGCTCGCGTTCACCAAGGATCTGTGGCCCAACTTCATCTCGTGCGTGCTGGTCGTGCGCGAGGATCTGATCCGCGACCACCGTGCGCTGGTGCAGGAGCTGGTGGACGGGATCGCGGCCTCGGGGAAGTGGATCGACGCTCCGGGCGAGGACCTGACCCCGGGCGTGCGGCGCTCCGGCGAGGTGCCGGCCGACAGCGCCGGGGTTGCGGTCCTGCCCGAGGGCTGGGGCGCCTCCCACCGCATGCAGGCCGCGACGATCGCGGCCCGCGGCGAGTACTACAACCAGGATCCGGAGCTGCTGCGCTTCGTGCTCTCGAAACCGCCCGACCGCGTCCGCTACACCGGGCTCGTGCCGGCGCGCGGCGACTTCGAGGAGATCCAGCGCTACGCGGAGAAGCTCGGCTACTTCCGGCCCTCGACGCCGGCCGATCCGTTCGGCTTCGACGATTACTGCGATCCGTCCTTCGCGACCGGCGGGAAACCCTGAGGCGAATCCGCTCGCTGTTCCTGCCGCTGGCGGGACTCGCCGCCTTCCTGCTCGTCTGGCAAGCCGCCGTTTCCGCCACCCGTCCCGCGCCGGTGCGGCGCGTCACGCTGGCGTTCTCCGTGCCGCGCGACGGGGAGACGTGCGTCGTGGCCCTCGGCGCGCAGGGCGACGTGCTGCTGCGCGAGCGGCTCGGGCTCGCCGCAGCCGCGCTCCCGGACGCGGGTGGGCGGCTGCGCAACTGGCTCGGCGCGGTCCAGCCCACGCTGGTGGCCCTGCCGCCCGCGGCGCCGCCCGCGCTGCTCGATGCGATCGATCGCGCCCGGCGCGAGTTCGGCGGCGGCTTCGAGACCGCAGAGGTCGCACTGGTCGCGGCCCCCGATCCCTGCGCCGAGGCGGAGTCCCGCGCGCGCGCCGCGCAGCTCGCGCACGTCACGCGCGCATCGTGGCTGCCGGGGCCGGCCGAGGCGCTGCGCGCGCTCGGCGCGATGGCGCGCGCCGGCGAGCTGACGCGCCACGTCGTGGCCTCGGTGTTCCGGGTCGCGACGGGATTCGGGCTCGCCGTGGCGATCGGCATTCCCTTCGGGCTCGCGCTCGGGAGCTTCGCCTGGCTCCACCACTTCGCCAACGCCGGCATCCAGCTCCTGCGCCCGATCTCGCCGATCGCATGGCTTCCCGTCGCCACCTTGGCGCTCGGGGGCGGTGATCTCGCGGCCATCTTCCTGATCTTCCTCGCCGCGTTCTTCCCCGTGGCGGTCTCCACCGCAGCTGCGGTCGCGACGGTGGATCTCAAGTACCGGCGCTCGGCCGCGAACTTCGGCGTGCGCGGGGTGGATTTCGCGCAGCGCGTGCTCGTTCCCGCGGCGCTCCCGGCCATTCTCACGGCGGTGCGCATCGCGGTGGGCATCGCCTGGCTGGTCGTGGTCGCCGCCGAGATGCTGGGCGTCGAGTCGGGACTCGGCTACCTCGTGCTCGACGCGCGCAACCAGCTCCGCTACGACCGCGTCGTGGCCGCGATGATCGTGATCGGGGCGATCGGGCTTTCGATCGATCTGGTCGTGCGGCGCTTCGAGCGCGGGGAGCTCGAGCGTCGCGGGCTGGGCCCGCGATGAGCCGGGTGCGCATCGCCGTGCGCGGCGTGCGCAAGAGCTTCCCGGGCCGCAAGGGCGCGGTCCCCGTGCTCGATGGCGTCTCGCTCGAGGTGCTCGACGGCGAGTTCGTGGCGATCGTGGGCCCCTCCGGCTGCGGAAAGACCACGCTCCTCAACTGCATCGCGGGCTTCGAGCGGATCGACGCAGGCGCGATCGAGGTGGACGGCGAGCCCGTGCGCGGGCCTTCGCCCAAGCGCGTGTTCGTATTCCAGGAGCCGGGCATCTTTCCGTGGCTCAACGTCACCGAGAACATCGCGTTCGGCCTGCCGACCGCGATGAGCGCCCGGGAGCGGCAGGCGGCGGTGCAGCGCTACGTCGAGCTGGTGGGGCTCGGCGGCTTCGAGCGCGCGTTCCCCAACCAGCTCTCGGGCGGCATGAAGCAGCGTGTCGAGTACGCCCGCGCCCTCGCGGTCGAGCCCGACGTGCTCTATCTGGACGAGCCCTTCGGCGCGCTCGACGCCCTGACCCGCCTCGAGATGCGGCGCGAGATCGTGCGGATCTGGCAGGCCACGGGGAAGACCTGTCTGCTCGTCACCCACGACGTCGAGGAGGCGTGTGCGCTGGCCGACCGGATCGCCGTGATGACGCAGCGCCCGGCCGTGATCCGGGAGGTGGTCGAGAACCCGCTCCCGCACCCGCGCGATCCGGACCAGCCGGAGCTGCGCGCGCTGCGGCAGCGGATCTTCGCCACCCTGGGCGTGGAGCGGAAAGTATGATGCGGCGGGAGCCGGCCGATGGACCTCGGCCGGCCATGAGTCGGACTTCCAGGCTACCAGGTGACCGGAGCGTCGGGTGGGCCGATGTCGACCGGCAGGTCGGGGGAGATGTCCACCACCCCGGGAATGGCCCGCAGTTTCGCGATCACTTCGTCGCGGGCGACCCCGGTGATGACGTTCATCTCCCCCAGCACTTGGGTTATGGTGAAGCCATTGGCCATCAGTTCCTTCGCCACGTCGCCGACCGGCCGGTCCTCGGACGCCGTGACGATCCAGCTCTTTTGTTCAGGCACAGCCTACCCCTTTGTCCCGCGCCGGCACGCGCACAGCACGACGTTCCACAAGATACCCGCCCTACGGCGCCTGGACAAGCCCTGCGCCCACCCGGGACGGCGGGAACGGAAGCCGCCGGGCGGTCGACTGGAGCTTGCGCCAGAGCGCGGTGCCGCGCAATGACGCCGCCGTTTCGGCCCACAGGGCGGCGCATCCGGCCACATGTGGTGTGGCCATGCTGGTCCCGCTCTTGATGCCGTAACGGGTTGGCCGTGGCACCGAGGAGAAGACGTCGCGCCCCGGCGCCGCAATCTCGATCTTTCCGAAGTTCGAGAATGAGGAAGGCTTCAGCGTCGAATCGAGCGACGCCACCGACATGATCGACGGAGAGTTGGCCGGAGCGCCTGTGTTGGTCGCGAAGTTGCCCGCGGCCGCAACGATCAGGCATCCCTTGCTCAGCGCCGCGTTGCCGGCCGCGGTGTAGGCGGCCTGCACCGGCGACTGCGAGCCGAGGGACATTGAGATCACGGCGCACCGGTTGGCGATGGCCCAGTTCATGCCCGCCAGCACGGTGGCCGAGCTGCCCGAGCCCGCGTTGGTCAGCACCTTGCCCGCGAAGATGGCAGCCCGGAAGGCGATGCCGTAGCGCGGGGTGGTCCCAGGGGGCGCCTTGGGGCCGCACGCGGTCCCGATGCAGTGGGTGCCGTGGCTGTTGAGATCTTGGACCGGCTGGCCGACGAATGACCTGGTGGTGAACGCCCGACCGGCGAAGTCGGGATGGCCCAGGTCCATTCCGGTGTCGAGCACCGCCACCTTGATGCCCGTCCCGCTCCGTACGCTGGGCGGAACCTTGCAGCGGACCAGGCCCCACGTGGCGCCCAGGGCCTGCGTGTCGACGTCCTCCTCCTCCTCCACGCCGTCGCGTCCCTCGGCCAGGTCCCGCATGATCGTCTCGACGGCACTCGAGAAGCCGCGCAGGTAGGCCGCGGGATTCTGCTGCGTGAACACGAAGTACTCCGGTTCGATCGCCTCGATCGGGCTGTCTGCGGCGAGCTCCTCCTGGATGCTCAGCCCGCGCTCCGCAAAGGCCTCACCGCCGATGACCGCGACGCCGATCTCGGGGAACACCAGCGCGTCGGCATCGCCGGCGCTCTCCAGGGTGACGGCCTGGTCCTGAAAGTCGCGCGCATCGGCGATGCGCAGGCCCTGGGTCTGCAACGACTGCAGCCCTTCGGCAACCGCGGCCTCCTTGTACGTCACGATGAAGCGGCCGGTCTCGAGGGTGTCGCCGCCGCGCTCCATCGCTGCGAGGTACAGGTCGTCGATCGAGGTGGAAAGCCGACGATCGCCCCTCTCACCGTGGGGGCGGCTGGGATTGTTCTTCGCCATGGTGCCAGTCCTCCTGAATAGAGAATGGGAAATCACAAGCGCGTGAGGTCGATATTGCGTGCGGCGCGCGATTCCACGACTCGGAGGTCGCGACAGTGATGAAAGAATCAGGAGGTGGAGAACGGGAGCGCCCGGCACCGACTGGGCTCAGACAACCGCGGCTCACTGCGCGACCCCTAGCGGCCTCGGATTCACGCGAGGCCGAGAACCTCGCGATCCGAAACCGCACTCGTGTACGCGGCAACTCGCGCGGGGGTGACGAGTTTGGAGATCTAGGGGTCGTTCCCCGGCGCGGAGCTTGAGCTTGCGCGGAAGACTTATTGTTGTTGCGAATTCAGGCTTTTCCGCGCGTGGGGCGCATTGTGGGGTCGCTCCTCCGCCAGGCGCAAGCGAAAAATCTTCGCCTTTCCGAAATGGCTTGGCGGATTGAGCGCCGGCATCGGGCCGCCATCGACGATGCGTGATGCCGGAGGACAAACCGAGCGGTGATCACAGAGATGGCCGGGAGGGCGAAGTCTCGGACCCCGACCTCCCGGCCTGCGCGACCAAGCGGCCCCTAGTTTCCCGCCTGGCCAACGAGAATGAGGTGGCATTCGCAGCAAACGCCGTGCCTGTAGTTATGGAACGCGGGGTGCCTCGCTCTAACACGATGCGGCCAAACAGGATGAGCTTGGGGGTGAGCCAGCGGTTGGCAGGCGCTGCCACCGAAATGGAAACGCCGATTTCGGCGACGGGCGGCCGCAGAAACTCTCTAACCACCTTGAGAACTGGCCAGTTCGGCCAGATTCGCCGAAAGTGACGTGCTCGCAGATAGTGGCGAGACGCGGGTGGGGGCGCCGCCCCTGATGTCGGTCCCTCGGATCCCAACGTTCAGGGCCGGGGATCATCGGGTACTCCCGGCTGACCGCGTGGCACAGGCGCTGGGATCAAGCGCGCCTCGTCGGTGTCGGGGTTCATTCGCCGCCGGCTCTCGGCGGGGACGCGGGGACGGCGTGACCATGGACCTTCGACCGGATTCCGCCATCGGTACGCTTACAGTCGGCCCGGACTTCTGCCGATGACGGTGCTGTGGCAGAGTGCGCGAACATGGGATCCTCCGCGAAACCCGCAGCCGCTGATCGCGTGGCCGGCACCGAGCGCGGGGCGCGCACCGTGGGTCTCGCGCGCACCGCGCTCTCCCGACCGCTCGCGCCGTTCCGTGCCCTGCCTCCGCGCTACCTCGTGGTGGACACGGAGCGCCAGCGGCTCGCGCTGGTCGAGAATGGAGCGGTCGTGGCGGAGCACCCGGTCTCGACCGCGCTCGCCGGGATCGGAGGAGAATCCGGCTCCTTCAAGACGCCGCCCGGCTGGCACCGCATCCACGCACGGATTGGTGCCGGGGAGCCCGCCGGGGCGGTGTTCGAGAGCCGCGTGCCCACGGGGGCGATGTGGCGTGGCGAGGCGCGCGAGGACGATCTCATCCTGACGCGCGTGCTGACCCTCGAGGGCCTCGAGGACGGCGTGAACCGCGGCCCCGGGCACGATTCGCTCGAGCGCTACATCTACCTCCACGGCACCAACCACGAGGCGGCGCTGGGCAAGCCCGCTTCCCACGGCTGCGTGCGAATGGCGAACGCAGCGGTGCTGGAGCTGTTCGAGCGCGTGCTCCCGGGAGACGCCGTCGTGATCCTCGAAGGCCTCGAGCGCGCGCTGCCCGATCCGCTCGGGCAGGGCCGCTTCCACTTCGCCGGCCTGGGCGGCAGCGGCATGAGCGCGCTCGCCCAGTTCCTCGGCCTGCTCGGCGGGCGCGTGAGCGGGAGCGACCGCGCATTCGACCGCGGCGAGCGGACCGAGGAGCGTGAATCCCTCGCGCGGCTCGGGATCGCCATCCATCCGCAGGACGGGACCGGCCTCACGGACGACTGCGCGGCCCTCGTGGTCTCGACCGCGGTCGAGGAGCAGGTGCCGGATTTCGCGGCGGCGCGATCGCGCGGGATCCCGGTCGTCCACCGCTCGGAGCTGCTCGCGCACTTCGTGGCGATCCACCGCACGCTGGCGGTGACCGGCACCAGCGGCAAGTCCACCGTGGTCGCCATGGCGTTCGAGATCCTGCGCGGTGCCAGGCGCGATCCCTCGGTCATCACCGGTGGCGAGCTGGTCTCGCTGCGGCGCGAAGGGCTGCTCGGCAACGCGTGGGCCGGCCGCTCGGGGCTGCTGGTGGTCGAGGCCGACGAGAGCGACGGCTCGCTGGTGCGGTACTCGCCGGCGGTCGGGGTCGTGCTCAACCTGCAGCGCGACCACCGGGAGCCGAGCGAGGTCGCGCGTATGTTCGAGACGTTCCGCAGCCGCACGCGCGAGCGCCTGGTGGTGGGGGAGGACGAGAATCTCAGCCCCCTCGCCGGGGGCGCTCTGGTCTTCGGATTCACGCCGCGCGCCGAAATGCGCGCCGAGGTCGTCGAGCTATCGCCTATCGGCAGCCGCTTCGTGGTCGGAGGCGTGCGCTTCACGCTCCCGGCGCCCGGATGGCACAACGTCCAGAACGCGGTTGCGGCGATCGCGGCCTGCGCCGCGCTCGAGGTCCCGCTCGCCGACATGGTGGCGCCGCTCGCGGGTTTCCAGGGAGTGGCGCGACGCTTCGAGTCGGTGGGTGTGGCGCGCGGAGTCGAGGTGGTGGACGACTTCGCGCACAATCCCGCCAAGATCGTGGCCGCGATCGCGACCGCGCGCGCACGCGGCCGGCGGGTGCTCGCGGTGTTCCAGCCGCACGGGTACGGGCCCACCCGCTTCCTGTGGCGCGACTTCGTGGACACCTTCGCCGGGGTCCTGGGACCTGAGGACCGGCTGTGGATGCTCGAGGTCTACTACGCCGGCGGCACGGCCAGGCGCGACTTCTCGGCGGCGGAGATCGTCGCCGAGATCGCGGCGCGCGGGGCGACGGCGGAGTTCGCGGAATCGCGGCCGTGGCTGGTGCGGCGCCTGGCGGCCGAAGCCCGCGAAGGAGACCTGGTGCTCGTGATGGGCGCGCGCGATCCCTCGCTGACCGACTTGGCGCGCGACGTCCTGGGCGCGCTCGCCGCGGGCTAGACAGGAGAGACGTGGAGCGGCGATGGCTCCCGACGCGTGATTCCCACCGCCCTGCACCCCCGTTGCGCAAGACTTTGCCTCAATCTAACAGGATATCTCGCTGTATAGGGCATACTTAGGACCGTCGCGGATTCGACGATTCGGTGTGGCTTTCCTGCCGTCCGATCTGCGAGAATGGATGTCGGCCGCGCGAATGCAACTCCGATCGTGTGGGCGGCGCCGGTGAGCGCCGGGCCCCGGGGTTTCGCAATGTCCCTGCGTGTTTCCATCTCTGCAGCCCTGCTTGGCTGCGCTCTGCTGCCCGCCACACTCCTGGCGGCCGCCGCCGGCGATCCCGAAGTCGTCGTGGCGCTGACCGCGCCCGCCACGTCTGCGGCCCGGGGCCGCGCGTGCCTGACGCCCGAGCCCACGGCGGAGGAGAGGGCGAAGCTCGGAGCACTCCAGCGCACTCTCGCCGAGCGCGCGCAGGCCCCGGTCGGCGGGACCATCCAGGTCGCCTTCCACGTGATCCACGACGGTGACCAGGGCAATGTCTCCGACGCGCAGATCCAGGAGCAGATCCGCGAGTTGAACCACAACTTCCTCGGCACCGGCTACCGTTTCTCGCTCGCTTCGGTGGACCGCACCGACGACGGGCGCTGGTTCAAGATCCTGCCGTTCACGGGCGACGAGAAGCACATGAAGGAAACCCTCGCGATCGATCCCGCGCACCGGCTCAACGTCTACACCGCTTCCCTCGGCCACGACCTGGTGGGCTGGGCCTACTTCCCGTTCTCGTTCCCCGAGGATCATTTCATGCACGGGGTCGTGATCCACTACGGATCGCTCCCGGGCGGGTTCATCGTGCCCTACGACCTCGGCCGGACGCTCACCCACGAAGTGGGCCATTACCTCGGCCTGTTCCACACCTTCCAGGGCGGCTGCGAGGAGCCGGGAGACTTCGTGGCGGACACGCCGGCCGAGGCGACGCCGAACCTCTTCGCCTGCGTCGAGGGCCGGAACACCTGCCCGGCGCCGGGCGACGATCCGATCCACAACTACATGGACTACAGCCCCGACGCCTGCTACACGGAGTTCACGGGCGGGCAGGACGAGCGGATGGACGCGCTGGTCCCGCTCTATCGCCCGAGCCTGCTCGACGCCCGGCTCGCCTTCGCGCCGGCCGCGGCCTCGCCGGGCTCGCCAGCCACGCCGCGCGCGCTCGCCTTCCGCGGCGCGTGGCCCAACCCGTTCCAGGACGAGACCGTGCTGCGCTTCTCGCTGCCGGGGAGCGCCCACGTTCAGCTGCGCGTCTACGACGTGGCCGGGCATCTGGTCGCCAACGTCATGGACGCCGCGCTGCCGCCGGGAGACCACAGCGCGCCGTTCCGCGCAGCTTCGCTTCCGGCCGGACTCTACTTCGCATCGTTGCGCGTCAACGGCACGTCGTTCACCCGGAGCCTGATGCGCGTTCCTTAGCCTGAGACATCCCCCTGATCCCAGGCGCGAGCCGAACGCCCCGGACGCTTCAACCGGGGCGTTCGTGCATTTCCGGCGGGTGCCGGCGTGGGACCGGCCGGCCTCAGCCGTTCGCGGTGGCGCGGAAGCGCGCCTCGACGTACTCCTCGAGCAGGCGCGCGAAGTCGCGGGCGATGGTCTCGCCGCGGAGCGTCACCTTGAGCTTGCCGTCCACGTAGACCGGGGCGCTCGGGCTCTCGCCGGTGCCGGGGAGCGAGATGCCGATGTCGGCGTGGCGGCTCTCGCCCGGTCCGTTCACGACGCAGCCCATCACCGCCACCCGCAGCCGCTCGATGCCGGGGTAGAGGCCGCGCCACTCGGCCATGCGCTTCTGGATATGCCCGGTGACCTCGGCGGCCAGCTCCTGGAAGAAGGTGCTGGTCGTGCGCCCGCAGCCCGGGCACGAGGTCACCTGCGGCGTGAAGTGGCGGATCCCGAGCGACTGGAGGACCTGCTGGCAGAGCCGCACCTCGTCGGTGCGATCCCCGCCGGGGGCGGGGGTGAGGCTGCAGCGGATCGTGTCGCCGATCCCCTCGAGGAGCAGGATCGAGAGCGCGGCGGTGGTCGCGACCACGCCCTTCATGCCGAGCCCCGCCTCGGTGAGCCCGAGATGGAGCGGGTAGTCGCAGGCCGCGGCGAGCGCACGGTAGACCGCGACCAGGTCGCGCACGTCGCTCACCTTGGCGGAGAGGATGATGCCGTCGTGGGGCTGGCCGAAGCGTTCCGCCAGCTCGGCCGATGCGAGCGCGCTCACGCGCATCGCCTCCAGCACGACCTCGCGGTCCTCGAGCGGCTCCCTTCGCTTCGCGTTCTCGTTCATGAGCCGCGTGAGGAGCGCCCGGTCGAGCGATCCCCAGTTGACGCCGATCCGCACCGGCTTCCCATTCGCGACCGCGACCTCGATCATGCGGCGGAAGTTCTCGTCGTGCTGGTCGCCGACGCCCACGTTCCCGGGATTGATGCGGTACTTGTCGAGTGATCGGGCGCATGCCGGATACTCGGTGAGGAGCAGGTGCCCGTTGTAGTGGAAGTCGCCGACGATCGGGGCTTCCACTCCAGCTTCGCGCACGCGCCTCACCATCTCGGGCACAGCCGCCGCGGCCTCGCGCGTGTTGACCGTGACGCGTACGATCTCGGAGCCGGCCTCGGCGAGGAGCACGACCTGTGCGGCCGTCGCGGCCGGATCCTGGGTATCCGTGTTGGTCATGGACTGGACCACCACGGGGCTCGTTCCGCCGACGGGCACGCCGCCGACGCGGCAGATCACGCTGCGGCGGCGGGCGTTCGGGCGAGCATCCGCGAGCTGGATGAGAGGCACATGCCGAGCATAGGAGCGCGCTCGAAACCGCGTCAAACACGGGGCGGGTGGGCCACCGTAGGGGCATTGCTCCTGCTCCCCGCCGCGTGCACCGCGGGCGCGGAGCATGCGACTCCGGAGTGGTCGGCCGAAGCCTTCCTCGGCGGCGCCTTCAACTTCAGGACCACGCTCAGCATCGAGCGATCCATGCAAACCACGGTTCGATGGGACGCGGACTATCACACCAGGGGTCTCGACCGGCCGCTCTATTACGCGTTCCGGGTGGCGCGCCGGACCGGCGACGGCGCGTGGGGGATCGAACTGGTGCACCACAAGCTTTACCTGGAGAATCGCCTACCTGAGGTCCAGGACTTCGCGGTTTCTCACGGCTACAACCTGCTAATGCTCGGCCGCTCGCGGAACTGGCTCGGCGTGATTCTCTGGGGCCACGCCGGCGTCGTGATCGCACACCCCGAGAACACCGTGGACGGCCGGCCCCTCCCGGAGTCGGGCGGCGCCCTCGGCACCGGTTACTACCTCGCGGGGGCGGCCGTCGGGGGCTCCGTGGAGAAGCGCGTGGCGCTCGGCGAACGCTGGTTCGCCGCCTTCGAGGCGGCGCTGATCGCCTGCTCGGCGCGGGTTCCGGTGGAGGGCGGGCACGCCGACGTGCCGAACAGCGCGCTTCATGTCTGGGTGGGGATTGGCCGCCGGCGCCCGCGGCGAATGCCGACTGGACATGCGCAGGGCTTTGGCTACATTCGTCCCCGGCCGTCGGCGCGGGGCTCCGGCCCGCGCCGCAGACACCCCCGCGAAAGGGTGAATCGCTTATGAAGAGAACACTCGCGCTCGCAATCGCCGTGATCGTCGCCGGCTGCGCCTCGGGTCTCAAGCGCCCGGTCGAGGAGGTCACGGCGCAGGCCGGGACGGACGGTGTTCAGCACGTGCGCATCGTCGCGCACTCCTACTACTTCTCGCCCAATCGCGTGATCGTCAAGTCCGGCGTTCCGGTCGAGCTCACGATCAAGAACGCGGCTTTCGGCGTTCCGCACAACCTCACCTGCTTCGAAAAGGACGCCGGCATCGAGCTGAGCGAGGACCTCGGGATGTTCCGCGGGCAGAAGCACGCGACGTTCACGCCCTCGGAGCCCGGCGAGTACGGGTTCTACTGCCACGTCGGCTCGCACTCGAAGAAGGGGATGAAGGGCACGCTCGTCGTCGTGCCGTAGCGACGGTGGGCGCGCTCCCCGCCCTGCCCGGTGATGCACCCGCTTCTTGGAGCGGGGTCTCTCGGGACCGCGTCAACCGCCGCGATGGAGCAGGTTGGGGATGGCGCGTGCCTCGCCGCGCGCCCCGGACTCGAGTCCCATCTGGTCCACCAGCGCCTGGAGCCGTGCCCGGTGTTCGGTCAGGAGTCGCGCTCTCGCGGCGGCTCCTTCGCCCGGCGTTACCGACTCGAGCGCGCGCCGGACCTCGATCGGCTCGGCGACCCGCACGCGAACGACTCGGGCTCCCGCCGCAACGGGCACCGTGTTGTGGAGCGCGTTCCGCAGCCCGCTCGTGAGCAGGCTCGAGCGCGTCCGCTTGAGCACTTCGGCCACGCGCTCCGGCGCGAGGCGCGCATGATCGTAGAGCGCCGGCTCGAAGCCGGCGAGGCGCATCCACTCCTGGAGCCGCGAGCGGTCGCGCCGCACGCCGTCGGGGTCGAGGGCCGCGCGCTCACGCATGGCCTTCCGAAGCTGGAACTGGGCGCGCACGAGGTCCGCATCCAGCTCCCCGTAGCGTTCCGCCAGCGAGCGGCGGAGCTCCTCGAACGCCGCGGCCTGCGCGTCGAAGTAGCCGCCTCCCGGCCCCGGGTGGAAGCGCGGGGGCGCCAGCGACAACCGCGCGCACTGGCGCTCGAGCAGGCTGCGCATGAGCGACGCGAAGCGCTCGGGAACGGCGAGCGCGTCCCCGAGCGGCAGTCCCAGCCCCCGCTCCAGCCGCGCCATGTCGCGCGCCAGCCCGCGTCGCGCGTCGCCCGTGAACTCCAGCCGCCACGCCACCGGCAGCAGGTGGACCGGCCGCGGGTCGCCCGCTTCGCGCAGCCGGGATGCAGCGTCCCACGCCATGTCCACGATCCCCGGGAGCAGCACCGAGACGCGCTCGCCCTGCCACGTGGCCGTGCCCTCCGGGTGCAGCAGCACGCCGTGGCCGCGACACGCCCAGGCCACGGAGTACTTACTCCTTGCCGCCGCCCCCCGGCACGTTGGCGATGAGGTTGTTGGCGAGCCAGAACGCGCGCAGGGCGGACGACGCGTTCACGATCTCGTAGCTCGCCCAATGGGCCATGAGCGGCGAGGCCAGGCGCGAGAGCTCCTTGTCCACCAGCCAGTCGGTGAGGAACTCCGGGTGCGCGGGTCCGAGGAATGCGACCGTGTCCGGATTCACAGCCGCGCGCAGCCGTGCCAGGTCCGGCGCCGGCAGGTCGAAGCGACGGAGCTTGAGCACCACCGGAAGCATGAACCAGCGGTTCACCCCCCCGAGCAGGTGGATGAGCCAGGGCCGTGGCGAGGGATCGCGGTATTCGAGGGGGGAGAAGCGGGCCCGGCCGGGCGGCGTCGGACCTCGCCGGCAGGGCTTGCGGGACCGTCGGTCAGGGGCTTCGGGTCGCGCTCAGGCAAGACGCGGGCCGCCCTAGTGGTGCACGAGCTTCTTGTAGCGCAGGCGGTGGGGCTGGTCGGCTTCGGCTCCGAGCCGCTCGTGGCGCACCTGCTCGTAGTCCTGGTAGTTGCCCTCGAACCACACCACCTTCGCCTCGTCCTCGAAGGCGAGCATGTGGGTGGCGATGCGGTCGAGGAACCAGCGGTCGTGGGAGATCACGACCGCGCACCCGGCGAAGGAGAGCAGTGCCTCCTCGAGCGCGCGCAGCGTGTCCACGTCGAGGTCGTTGGTGGGCTCGTCGAGCAGCAGGACGTTGGCGCCGCTCTTCAGGACCCGCGCGAGGTGGACGCGGTTCCGCTCGCCGCCCGAGAGATCCTTCACGCGCTTCTGCTGGTCGGCGCCGCGGAAGTTGAACGAGGCGACGTAGGAGCGCGAGTTGATCGAGCGCTTCCCCAGCTCGATCGATTCCTTGCCGCCGGCGATCGCCTCCCACACGTTGGCGTCGCCCGGCAGCGAATCGCGGCTCTGGTCCACGTAGCCGAGCTTCACCGTCTCGCCCACCCGCAGCGCGCCCGCGTCCGGCTTCTCCTGCCCGGTGATCATGCGGAACAGTGTGGTCTTGCCGGCGCCGTTGGGCCCGATCACGCCGATGATGCCCGCGGGCGGGAGCTTGAACGACAGGTCCTCGATCAGCAGGTTCTCGCCATAGCCCTTGCGCAGGCCCTGGGCCTCGATCACCACGTTTCCGAGCCGCGGCCCGGGCGGCAGGTAGATCTCGACCTGCTCGATCTTCTGCACACCCTCTTCGGCGAGCAGCTTCTCGTAGGCCGCGAGCCGCGCCTTGCCCTTGGCCTGCCGCGCGCGCGGCGCCATGCGCACCCACTCCAGCTCGCGCTCGAGCGTGCGCTGGCGGGCGCTCTCGGTCTTCTCCTCCTGCGCGAGCCGCGTCCGCTTCTGGTCGAGCCACGACGAGTAGTTGCCCTCCCACGGGATGCCCGCGCCGCGGTCCAGCTCCAGGATCCAGCCCGCGACGTTGTCGAGGAAGTAGCGGTCGTGGGTGACCGCCACCACCGTGCCCGGGTACTCCTTGAGGAAGCGCTCGAGCCACGCCACCGACTCGGCGTCGAGGTGGTTGGTGGGCTCGTCGAGCAGCAGCAGGTCGGGGCGCTGGAGCAGCAGCCGGCAGAGCGCCACGCGGCGGCGCTCGCCGCCCGAGATCTTCGTGACGTCGGCTTCCGGCGGCGGGCAGCGCAGCGCGTCCATCGCGATCTCGAGCTGGCGGTCCAGCTCCCACAGGTTCTCCGCGTCCATGCGGTCCTGGACCTTCGCCTGCTCCTCGAGGAGCTTGTTCATCTCGTCCTCGCCCATCGGCTCCGCGAACTTCGCGCTGATCTCGTTCCAGCGCCGCGCCACAGCCAGCTTCCCGGCCACACCCTCCTGCACGTTCTCGAGCACGTTCTTCTTCGG
>Ga0184629_10000577_pt1 | contig 16355 bp, 13 predicted proteins | sample PLM4_32_b1_FD_133158 | JGI IMG/M metagenome (GOLD analysis project Ga0184629, IMG submission 133158) | Groundwater sediment microbial communities from an aquifer in East River, Colorado, USA - PLM4_32_b1 | ecosystem: Environmental > Terrestrial > Soil > Riparian zone | place: USA: East River... | reverse complement strand
GAGAGGATGAGCAAGACCATTTTTAGAATAAAACGTTGGCACACGTTAGCATCATATTGGATCTCTATACACGCCGTGGCAACCTGAAAATAGTCTTAGCTGACGGCTATTGATACATAGTGGTGAAACGAATTGAAGGTACTAACGGGCGTTCATGAATAACATGAGAGAAATTGCAATTGTATCCTCTCCTTATTCAACTCAATCCCCAACGGAGATCATTCCTGACACACTGTGATGACAAAATCCCGTCGTGATAAATTGAAAATGACAAGATGAAAAGTCAAATCGATAGGGTTTCAGGGCGAATTTTCAGTACCCTAAGGGGTATTGTTTATTACGGATTAGCCAGAAATCGAAGGAATTCTTCAAAAACATGCTTAAAATGAGAAAAATATATCTTTTTCCATTTAATCAAAATTTCTTATTACTTTTAAATGTTGATTGCTACCCTCTACTAAGACCTTCTCTCCTTCACACCGAGTAGTAGTTCAAGTCGAAGTTTGTCAGTCGACATAAACTAATTTTCTCATTTATTATTTTTAACAATGAACATTTATGTTGCCAACATCCCTTTTAAGGCATCCGAACCGGAATTGAAGGGATTATTCGAAGAGTATGGCGAAGTTTCTTCTGCCAAGATTGTAATGGACAAAGTAACACAGCGCAGCCGTGGTTTCGGTTTTGTCGAAATGTCGGATGATGCTGCTGCCCGTCAAGCTATCACTAGCCTTAACGGTTTCAACTTCCTCGGTAAGACCTTGGTAGTAAACGAAGCAAGACCAAGAACTGATGCCCCCCGTAGCGGTGGCGGTGGCGGAGGTTACAGAAGCGGTGGCGGCGGAGGTTTCAACCGCAGAAGCAATAACGATTATTAATCACAACCGATATTGTATGAAAAAAACTGCTCCTTCCGGGGCAGTTTTTTTTTGAGGTCCGTGTCGGGTAATACCCTGCCCAAGTATTTTAGACAACTTCCGTATAGCATTTTAGACAACTTTCTTATGGAATTCAATAAAACTCAAAAGGTGATCTTAGGTATTTTTACCTTCTTGCCTTTCGTTCTTTTTCCTTTCATCTTTTTGGAAATTTTTCACTTTGTCATTGAAATCGTTGCAGCCAGCGAAAGAGGAGAACCTGAAGCATCCGATGTTTTACTATCAGTCTTTTCCTTTATTGTACCCATAATTTTTTTATCCCTGCTCTCTCTTGCCCTGCTGATTTTCTACATTGTTCACGTTGTTAGCAACAAGAAACTGGAGAATACGGAACAACTTGTTTGGGTATTGCTCTTTATTTTTTTTGGAATTATCGCGTTTCCAATATACTGGATCATTCGTATCTGGAATACCTCAAAAAATGCTTGATTTTGGTGCTATAGTTTCGTAAACTTTGTATTCATCAAAACGGAATTATTATGAGTGTTATCACCAATGCAGAACGGTGGGGTAATAGTCATCGCCCCGGTTTTCTTGATATCTTCAGAATTATTCTCGGATGTTTCATCACCTATAAAGGATTCTATTTTGTCATAAACATGGATGAATTCGAAATGACCACCTCGGGAATAAATGTCTATTTTGCTGGAATGACAGTGGCTCACTATGTCGTGTTCGCACACATTCTTGGTGGACCCATGATTTTTTTCGGGCTCTTTACCCGCATTGTTTGTCTTCTTCAGTTACCCATACTTATCGGAGCGGTGTTCATGGTGAACTATCCGAAAGGGTTTCTCTCTATTGGCCAACATATGGAACTTTGGGCATCGATTGTAGTCTTGGTTGGTTTAATTGTCTTCATAGTGTTTGGTGCTGGAAGATTTTCCATTGACGCCAAGCGCAGAAGAGAGATGGAGGCAGCTCACACATAATACCTCTACCTAACCTAAACCGAAGGGCATCTGAAGTCAGGTGCCCTTTTTGTTTAAGAACATCTTTAAAAACTTTTTTTGTCAGCCTCATCCCCCACCCGTCCCTAAGGCAGTCCTGCCTGCCGGTAGGCAGGCTTCCTTTCTCTGTTGGAGAAGGATATAGGAGTTTCAGAGATGCCCTTAATTCTCTATCTTAAAGGCCTAAGATTTTAGCATGACCTATATTATTGGCGTGGACATCGGCACAGGAAGTACTAAGGCAGTGGCTGTAAATGGATTCGGTGAAGTTGTTCACACCATACAAGTTTCCTACCCGACCTTGAATCCGGAGCCTACTTACAGTGAACAAGCCCCTGAACTGATTTGGCAGGCATTTGTAAAATGTATAAGCCGTACTGTGGATTTTTTAAAAGAAAAGCCAGAAGGGATTGTATTAAGCAGTGCTATGCACAGTCTCATTCCTGTTGATGAACGTGGAAACCCGTTGATGAATATGATTACCTGGGCCGATAATCGAAGTGCATCCATTGCCAGCAGGATAAAGGAATCATCCTCCGGCGAAATGATCTATGAACAAACAGGGATGCCCATCCATGCCATGTCACCGTTGTGCAAAATTTTGTGGCTTAAAGAAAATCAATTTCATCTTTTTAAGGGTGTCTTTAAATTTATTTCCATCAAGGAATACGTTTGGTACAAACTCTTCGGGGTTTACGAAGCTGACTATTCTATCGCAACCGCGACCGGACTTTTTGATATTGAAAAATTGCAGTGGAATACAAATTCCTTAACCTTATGCGGTATTCAAGCTCACCAACTTAGTCTGCTGGTTCCAACGGATCATACAAGAAAAGAAATGAGTTCCACCCTCGCTGGTAGCTTAAAGATTGCTTCCAGTACACCAATCTTTATTGGGGCAAGCGATGGCTGTATGGCCAATATCGGAAGCTTTGCCATTGATCCTGGTATTGCCGCATTAACCATTGGTACCAGCGGCGCCATTCGTGTAGCCAATTCAAAACCGACTTTCAATTTTGAGGCAATGACCTTTAACTATTGCCTGTTTAAAAATTTATTTATTTCCGGGGGTCCCATCAACAATGGTGGCATTGTTTTGAAATGGTACGCCGAAAGCTTTTTGAAAATAAAACTAAGTACGCCAGCGGAGTACGAAGTTCTATTAGGTGAAATAAAAAAAACTAACCCAGGAGCGAATGGATTGATCTTTCTTCCCTACCTGCTCGGTGAGCGTGCACCGATTTGGAACAGCGATTCAAGCGGCCTTTTTTTTGGCATTAGAAACTATCATACGCAAGCGCACTTTACGCGGGCAGTGGTGGAAGGAATTTCAATGGCGCTGTACAGTATCGCAAAAGCAATGGAAGAATCTGGTTTGAAAATCGAGAAGATTCATGTTAGCGGCGGCTTTGTACATTCAAAGATCTGGCTCCAAATTCTGGCAGATATATTCAATAAGAAAATTTATCTGATCAGTCCTGAAGACGCCTCTGCCCTGGGTGCAGCCTACCTGGGGCTAAAATCATTAGGATTTATAAAAGATTACAAGGAATTAAAGCCAACCCTTAATACATCCTTCACACCCGATGCTAAGAATCATCTCCTCTACCAAAAAACTTTTCTCATTTACGAACGACTCTACAAAAAATTAAAGGATGAGATGTTGCTTGTCCAGGAACTTAGAGATTAGAAAATTGAAAATTGAAAAATTTGAAGATTGGAACCCTGTGCGCGAACCGAGGACACAAGCAAAGGCTGTGTTGGTCCGATGGAGATAGTGTGCATGATTAACCGCAATGGCGCTAAGACGCTAAGGGCCGCAAAGGTATTTTACAATATCTTTGGTCTCAGGCTTCTCGGTCTTTGTGGTTTTGTGCAACAACTTGAGTCTTCCTAAAGTGAATAACATTTGGTTAACGATTAACGCCTGCCAGTGGGCAGGGATAACTAAAAACGATTAACGCCTGCCTGCCGGTAGGCAGGATTAACGGCTACGCTCTCTTCAATTCCATGATCGTTAGCTCGGGAGGCATGCCAATTCGTCCTGGGTAGCCCAGGTATCCGAAGCCACGATTGACGTACAAATATTGCGATCCTTCCTGGTGAAGGCCTGCCCATTGCTTGTAGGCATATTGTGACGGGCTCCATTTAAAACCTCCTAATTCCACTCCAAATTGAAAGCCATGGGTATGGCCGGAGAACATGAGATCGATATCCGGATACAACGGTCGCACCTGTGCATCCCAATGGCTTGGGTCATGTGAAAGGAGTAGCTTTACAGGAGCTTCTTCTGTTCCCGCATATGCTTTGTCGAGCTCGCCGTACTTTGCAAATCTTCCTCCACCCCAGTTCTCAATTCCAATGACAGCAACTTTCTCACCGTTTATTTCCAAAAAGCGGTGCTCATTCATTAATAGATCATAACCCAATAAGCGGTGAGCCTCCATCAGGTCTTTGAAATTTTGTTGCTTAGCTTGTTGACTTGGCCAACGATGATAGTCACCGTAGTCATGATTGCCCGTTATGGAGAAAACTCCGTGTGGTGCCTTCAGTTTATTGAATACATCGATGTAATCTCTGACTTCAGAGGCTTCATTGTTGACAAGGTCTCCCGTAAACAAAATAACATCGGGCTTTTCCTTCATCATCATTTCTACTCCTCCTTTCACTGCTGTCTTGTTAAAAAAGCTTCCACTATGGATGTCCGAGAGTTGAGCAATCTTAATCCCGTCAAAAGCTTTTGGAAGATTGGGTAATTTCACCGTAAGACGCCTTAAGCGATAATCATGCGCACCTGAAATAATTCCATACGCCATTGTTCCGAAAGGAATACTTGCCGCTATCAGCGCTGTTTTCGCTAAAAATTCTGACCGGGGAATAGACTGCCCCGGCAAGTCGCCCGAGGGCTCATTGCTAAATAAATTTGCAAACCATCTTGCACCACGTTGCAGGTCATCCACAAAAAGAATGACAACAGCAAAGAGCTTAGAGAAATACATGGCTACCAAACCGGTAATTATCCAGTTCCGAAAACCCGGACCGTATTTGTATGGATCTCCAAACGTCCACCAGAAAAGCGAGAGTATACCAATCGCTGTTGGCACCCAGAATGCGTAACGGGCAGCGGATTTCCAACCTTCTGACCATTTCTGTGTGACCACTATAATACCCTGAAATACATAGTAATCGATCAGCAAGAAAATGATGGTGAATAACAGCAAAGTCATAATTCTCGGTTTCATATAGAAAAGAAGTCGTCCTACTTCTATAAGACGACTTTTTTAAGTTTTTAGTTTACAACACTGACTTGTTAAGCACCAACCGTTCAAGACCCTTCAATTCTTATTTGGATGCGTTGACCTTACCTATCTTAAATCGTAGTCACCGTTCCTTCTGATCCTTTGGGGGCCTGGCTTGGTCCGAAAAACCATGCTTTCAATTTTGCTTTCAAGTTTACGGAGAGCAGATACATTACCGGGACCAGGAACAGGGTCAGGAACGTACCAAAGATCAACCCGAAGATCATCGTCCATGAAAGTGGCGCCCAGAAGGCAGCATTGTCTCCGCCAAAGAAAATGTGGGGGTTGAATTCTGAAAAAAGAGTGACAAAGTCGATGTTGAAGCCTACCGCCAGCGGAACAAGTCCGAGGGTAGCAGCCATCGCTGTCAGTAACACCGGGGTCATCCTGGTCTTCGAAGCTTCAACGATCGCCTCCTTCAACTCAACGCCTTGCGAGATCAGTAAGTCTGTAAATTCAACGAGGAGAATACCATTTCTGACTACAATACCGGCAAGCGCCATGATACCCACGCCGGACATCACAATGGAAATTTCCATTTTGAATAATGAAAAACCGATCAAAACGCCAATGATGCTGAAGAGGATCTCGGAAAGGATGATCAACGGCCTGCTGATGGAATTAAATTGGACCACCAGTATCATAAACATCAAACCTGCAGCAAGCATCGCAGCAACGAGCAGAAATGCCGAGGTCTCTGCCTGATCTTCCTGTTCACCCGTCATCTTGATTTCAACGCCATCGGGTATGCTGATCTCATTCAGGTGGCCTTGAACCTCAGCGACGACAGCATTCGGATTATAATCAGTCAATATATTGGAGGAAAGGGAAATTACACGTTTTTGATCGATCCGCCTGATGCCAGCGTAGCTGTTGGAATACTCGATTTTAGCTATTGCTGAAAGTGGTACTTGCCTGACTGCTCCGTTCATCGCCATATCCCTGAACGTAATAGGAAGATTCATCAATGTATTAATATCATTGCGTTGTGATTCCTTGATCCTTAACTGGATTGGATAATCATCGTTCACATCACGGAATCTGGATACCTCATCTCCATAGATAGCTGTATTTAAGATACCTCCGATCTGACCCGTGGAAATACCTTCCCGGTTGGCTTTTTCACGATCGATATTAATGATGATCTCCGGTTTATCACTTTGAAAATCTGACTTCAACTCTTCCACGCCGGGGACCTGAATAGAATCCAGATAACGTTTTGTACGATCGGCAGCAGCCACCAATACTTCAAAGTCATCTGCAGCAATTTCTATATTAACCGGTTTTCCTGTGGGAGGTCCTCCCTGTTCCTGACCAACAGAAACTTCGGCGCCTTTTATTCCTTTAATAGCACCCCGGATCTTGCTCAGAAAATCTCTGGAAGATCTTCCATTACGTTTAGCGAAACTGACGAAAGCAACGGTTACTTTTCCCAGATGAGGTTGCGCCTGACTTCCGGCAAACATATCTTCGGCAGCTCCGATAGCGACATTTGAAATAACTGACTCAACAATTGCGGTATCTGTTCCAATCACGCCAATCACCCTGTCCTCAACAATATTTGTAATGGAATCAGTTACGCGCTGATCCGTACCAATGGGCATCCTGATGTAAGCGTATATAAAATTAGGATCTCCCTGCGGAAAGAATACTACCGGTGGTTTCCGTATGCCGGTGAAAATGATGGAAAAAATAAAGAGTCCTACAACTCCGCCAACAACGCCAAGCGGCCGCCATCCTTCCAAACACCATGTAATCATTCTTCTGTAACCCCGCTGCACGAAAGGCCAGGCCTTTGTCTGGAAATTTGAAATTAACTTCTCCAGTACAAAACGGTGCAAGGAATAAATTCCAAAGATAAATACCGTGAAATTGCCGAGGCCGAAAGAACCTGTGAAATAGAATAAAAAGGCAACAGCAGTGAAGACAACTGCCGCAATTTTATACCCCTTGGTAATTTTAGCGCTACTGCCGTGATCATGAACCTTCATAAAATCAGCCGCAAATACAGGGTTCATAATATACGCAACCACTAAGGATGCGAGCAACGCTACTATAAGGGTAACGGGTAGAAAAACCATAAAACTCCCGATAACACCTGGCCAGAAAGCCAGCGGGACAAACGGGGCAAGCACTACCAACGTACCGGATAATACAGGGAGGAACACTTCACCTGCAGCAATCTTCGCCGCCCTGCGAATCGGTACTTTACCGTTAGCAAAAACACGGTGCGTATTTTCAATCACCACAATGGCATCATCCACCACAATCCCCAAGGCTAACAGGAAGGAGAACAACGTCATCAGGTTAAGCGTAAAGCCCATGGCCGGAAAGAAAAGGAAGGCGATAAAGCTTGAGATTGGCACAGACAGACCCACAAAGATCGCGTTGGTCGCGCCCATAAAAAACATGAGGATAATCGTCACCAGTACAAAACCAATGATAATGGTGTTAATAAGATCGTGCAATGTCACGCGGGTATTGTCGGATTGATCCGCAGTTATCGTAACCGTTAATCCTTTGGGAAGAATTTTACTTTCAAATTCCTTAACTATTTCATTGATCTGATCGGATGCAATAACCAGGTTCTCACCGCCGCGTTTTACAACATTCAGGGTCACCACATTCTTTTCGTCCAGTCGGGCAAAGCTTTCCTGTTCCTTATGGGTGTCGACTACATCGGCAACATCTTTCAGGTATACCTTACCGCCTTTAATAGAACCAACCACAATGTTGGCCATCTGATCAGCGGAAGTAAACTCGCCGTTTACACTCATGGAACGTTTCATTCCATCCACTGAAAGCTGGCCACCCGCTATAATTACGTTCTCAAACCGTATCGCACTGGCTATATCATCCATGCTGATACCGGCCTGAGCTGATTTAAACAAATCGACATTTACCTGGATCTCACGGTCCAATGCACCTACAATATCCACTCTCCGGATCTCCTTTAATGCTTCGATCCGATCCTGCATTTGTTCTGCGTACTTTTTTATGGTTTGAAGATCATAATCCCCTGCCAGGTTGAGGAACATAATGGGGAACTCTGAAATATCAATGTCAACCACAGCTGGATCTTCAGCTAGGTCAGAGGGAAGGTCATTCTTTGCTTTATCAACAGCTTCCTGGACTTCCCGTTTTGCCTCTTTAACTTCTACGTCCGTCTCAAATTCAACGATAACATTCGAAAAGTTTTGCAATGAATTACTGGTAATCTTTTTTACACCTGCAATGGATTTTACTTGCTTCTCAATCTGTTTGGAGATCAGATTTTCAATGTCTTCCGGAGCTCCGGGGTATATCGTGGCCACATAAATCTGCGGAAAAACCACTTCCGGAAAATTCTCTTTCGGCAGGCTTTGGTAGGTCATGATACCCGCGATGCAAATAATTGCGGTCGCGACATAAATCACTACTCTATTATCAATTGACCAACTGGTGGGTTTGAATTCTTTATTCGTGTCTTGCATAATATTTAGACGTTAGGAGGATGGAGTTAATACCAATTACAGTTTAACAGCCTGGCCATCATTAAGACCCTGGTAACCTGATGTTATTAGTTTATCTCCAGGTTTTAAACCTTGAACCTGTGCCTGGTTGTCGTAAACTGCATCCACCGTAACGACTCTTTTTCTGGCTACCGCTTGCCGGCCGTTTCCTTCAACAACATAGACGATCTTCTCCTGGTTAATGTCCTGAACAACATTTATAGGCACTACAATAGTAGAAGTTTCAGTATGAAATATGATTTTCACAATGCCTGTCATATTCGGACGAAGGTCTGCCAATGAAGGAAGCTTAATCTCAACTGTGAACGTGCGTGAAAGCGGGTCTATATTTTTCCCCACAAAAGATACCTGGGCACTAAGTTCCTTTTTCAACTCCGGGATATTCACCAATACTTTATTTCCCTTTTTTATATCGGTAACATAGGCTTCCGAAACATTTGCTTTCAGCTTCAGGTTGGAGCTATTCATAACCCTAACGGCCGGCATACCAGGTGCCAGGTTCTCTCCGATCTTAGCTATCATTTCATCCACCGTTCCGTTGATTGGCGAGGTGATCTTTGCCATATCACTCTGTTCCTGAAGTGAACCCAATTGCCTTTCGAGGTTTTCTTTGTTGGACTTTGCTTGTAGGTATTGAACCTCCGTTCCGATCTTCTGGTCCCAAAGATTCTTTTGACGGTTATATATTAAGATCGCGAGGTCCAACTGGGATTTCATGGCTTCTATACTCTGTCTAATAACAGCGTTATCCAATTGCACCAATGTCTGGCCTTTCGAGACCCGCTGCCCTTCCGTAACATAAACTGCTGTGACAACTCCCATTGACTTGGCGCTCAACATAATGTTATCTTCGGCTTCCACACTACCTTGTGTTTGAACATAGTGATTGAAGCTTCTTGGAGCGAGTTCAATGACTGCAATTTCTTTTGCCTTAACGGCGACAGTATCAGGATTTGCGCCGGCAATTTCGTCTTCCAGCTTTTTGATTTCGGTCGCAAGGCTAGCCTGCTCCGTTTTTAATTTTTCAAGCCTGGACTGTTTATCATCTTCAGGTGTAGTTGCACTACACGCAGCTAACATCCCAGCGATGACTAATAAAGACAAACGGGAATATATAATTGAATTCATATCGAAGGTATTTTTCATGTTGGTTGGATTACTTGGTTGTTGTTATGTATTGCGACGGATCTATTTTCGCATAAGCCTTATCCAGGTCTATCTTCGCCAAAATGGCGTCAAACAAAGCGTTGTAATAATTTACCTGTGATTCCCGTAGGCTGCTTTCAGCATCTGTTACTTCGATGTTAGAGCCTACGCCTTGTTCATATTTAATTTTTGTTATTCGCGCTACGCGATCAGCCAACTCCATGTTCTCCCGTTGGGATCTGAACGTTTCGATAGCATTTTTATAGACGATAGTATTTTGTTGAATGCTGAGATCAATTCCTTGCTTGAGTGACGTATAACTGTTCTCAATTTTCAGTAGGTTGAGTTTTGCCTGCTGTACCTGGTACGTCCGCTGCAAGCCGCTAAATATGGGTATCTGCAAAGAGACTCCAATGGAATTAGAAGAATACCATTTATCCGGACCAATTCTGCCGTCATCCGTTGTATTGGTGTTTGTTTTGAAAAGGCCGCCAATATCTGTTGACTGCGTTGAATATCCCAGGTTGGCAAAGGCAACGAGGTTTGGGTATGAGCCTGCGGCTTTGTTCTTTATATTTAATTCCTGTAGCCTTCGCTGCGTGTCCAGAATCTTGTACTCAATCCGGTTCTTATAATCCCAGCCTTGCTCATATTCTTCGAATAGTTTTTCATTGACTTTAAGACTGGCAAGAGTCCCCGCTACGACAAGCTCCTTCTCCATGGGATAATTCATCTGGAACTTGAGCAAACCAAGACTCAGACTTTGCAGGTTGAGAAATTTCAGGCGTTCTGATTTCAGGTTATTCAAGGTTACCTGAATTCTATCTACGTCAATCGCTTCGGCGAAACCATTTTCGTTTAATGCCCTCGTTGTACGCAACAAAGAATCTACACGGGCGATGTTATTATCAAAAAGGCTAATGCGCTCGTTGTTGACCAGCACTGAATAGTAGGCTTTTGTAACGTTTTCTATTACCTGAATTTGTGTTTGCTCAGACGTTTTATACGCCAGCTCCTTGTAGGTTCCAGCGGCTTTCAGCCCCAACAGGTAAGAGGTGTTGAAGAGCAACTGGTTAACTGTGAGAGAGGCATTGCCATTGCTAGGTAACTGGAAGAAGTTCTGCGAAGCAACAACATCGCCATCTTCGACGCCGGGAAGATCCAGATTGGGATTTCCGTTTTCATCGTTTCCTGAAAAACCTTGTGCCGTTGCATACGTCGCAAAAAAACGGGGCAGCTGTCCGTTGTGCTGCAAACTAACCGACCCATCAATCTGAGGCAATCCAATACCATAGGTTTCCTTAACTTTTGATTGAGCGATTTGCTCATCAACTCTTGCATTCTTGACTTCAATGGTATTCTCCAATGCGTATTTAATGCAATCATCAAGGGTAAGAGACGTCGCAGTCATCTGTGCATACGATCCAACAGGCAGAACGATACACCATAAAAGGGTTTGTATTACTTGCTTCATATTAGGGATTTGATATTTCAACTAGGGTTTCTTTATATTTCTGATATAGTCTTCTTCCTTTTTCAGTCACCAGCCCGTATACGAAGTGATCGAAGATTTGCTGTTGAACTTCAGCCAGTTTGAATTGAGCAGGTGGATAGATTTGATCGTCAAATGTTAACTGTACGAGTTCAAGCCTCATCGCGGCAATTACGTCTACGTTTATTTCCGGTCTGAAATAACCTTCTTCAATGCCCTGTTTCAGATTCCGAACCACCGATTCCCGGATGAAATTGTTCTTATGGTTTAGCCATACGTTCCAGGCCTTGGGGTGATACTTTTGAAGATCGAACAACAAGGAAGGATTCATTTCCTCGGTATTCTGCTTTAAACAGAGTGAAATTTTAGCAAGCTCATCAATGGCATTTTTGGAATTATTTTTTATTTCCTCAAATTCTTTCGATACACCCTCAATGTGTGACTGACAGGTAATCGTTACTATATCCTCTTTGTCCGCAAAATGCTGATACAAAGTCTTCTTGGAGACTGACAAATGACGGGCAATGTCATCCATCGATATGCTCCGTACCCCATATTTCATAAAGAGGCTTTCAGCTCCCTTTAAGATTTTCTTCTTAATGTCTGTTTCTTCCATATTGGGGGACAAAACTATGGAAACTTTCTACATTACAAAAGTTTCCACAGTTTCCTTCAACGCATAAACGGCACTATCGTTTAGGTTTTATGTCACTTTTTAAGAGAATGTTTTCCCAAAGGTGGCTTCAAACGTTTGAATCGCCTGAATCCTTGGGTGAAGGGTTTTCCTCCCAATGGCACCATTTTTCTTTCATCTTTTGCTTCAGGGCGGCACGCTCTTCAGGGGTCATGGAAGAGAATTTACCGTAAAATTTGTCCTTCCAATACCCTCCTGAATGCTGGTTGTAGTGCCAATGCCGTTTACCACCGAAACCCCAAAAAAGAAACTTCGATAACAAGAGTAGCCCTAGCGCCTGCCAAAAACTAACCACGGGACCCTTAAATAATACCGGTACTAACCAGTTCCACAGTAGCATGGTGATTAATCCGAATAAAAAAACGGCTATTAATCCCAGCGCTACACACGCCAAAAATCGGACTGAGCCACCAACCGAAAATCGCTTACCTCTGTTCATAGCTTAACTATTTTAAATATCATTATACAATCGCTGTAATTTCTTTCTCAAGGCTAGGATAGCATAACGCTTTCTTGATAATAATGTATTGATAGATACACCGGTCTCCTCCGATATTTCACGAAAGCTTCGTTCTTCAATCTCATTGAGGATAAAGATCTCTCGTTGCTCTACAGGCAACTCATCAAGGGCATCCATGATAGCATCCCAGATTACATCTCTTAAAAATGCGTCCTCCGGTGTATTGCCTAAATCAGGTAAAATATCCTGGAGTGTGAGGGGGGCATCCTCCTCCATGCCTTTCTGTAAACCAAAATCCACTCGTTGCGGTCTCGAAGCGTCCCTTCTATACCGATCGATAATTTTATTTCGGGCAACGGAAAACAACCAGGAGGTAACTCGGTCAAGCGACTCGATGGTCTCGTAGCCAACCACAAACTGGTAGAAAACATCCTGAAGAATGTCTTCCGCTTCTTCCACAGACGACACACGATTGCGAATAAAACCCAACAACCGGTCTTTCTCCCGGAGAAATGTCTGTTCCTTTATTTGCATGGCCATGTCCATTGCTTTCCTCGCGCTTGTGACCTCATAGTCGAAGCAATTGCCTATATTATTTTAAACCAATGAAATTCTTTATTCAATGCTCTTGACGACTGACGCCGCCAAATGTTTCATCATTGGCAGCAGAATAACCCAAACTGGGATAGAAAGTTCCAAAGTAAATTAGTCGTTATCTTTGCTTAAGCATTCAAAACGCCTGTTTAATGTTTCACATAATTTTTTTTGTATGAATATCTTTGTTGCAAAATTAAATTTCAAAACGACTGAAGAAGTCCTGAAAACAGCCTTTGCGCAGTTTGGTGTGGTAACTTCTGTTAAGATTGTGCGTGATAAACAATCCAACAGATCAAAAGGCTATGGTTTCGTGGAAATGCCCAACGAGACTGAAGCAAATGCGGCAATTGCTTCACTAAATGAAAAAGAACTTGATGGAAGAGTACTTGTTGTGAAGCCTGGAAATGCTAAACCTGCAGGAAGTGAATAGTACATGTTTGACCGGTAATCAGGTTGTATGTCCAATGGATCAGCCCCTTCATTTTACGCTGGGTTACACTGCTTGAACATGAACTCAAAAAACTTAGTTTTGAAAACTCAAAGATCTTGATCAATAAGTGAACATAAAATTACTGTCTGGCCGGCATATTGGATTTTTTCTTGGTCCGCTACTATTTGTAATTCTACTAATAACCTTACCTGGCAATCTTATTTCACCTGGTGCTAACAAAGTATTGGCGCTGGCGGCTTGGATGATTACGTGGTGGGTAGCTGAAGCTGTACCCATCCCGGTGACCGCTTTGTTGCCGCTGGTATCTTTCCCCTTACTGGGTATCATGAACATGAAGGAAGCGGCAGCCCCATACGCCAATCCCATTATCTTTTTATTCTTAGGTGGATTTATGATTGCACTTGCACTGGAAAAACACCACTTACATGAACGCATTGCCTTAAACCTCATTCGTGTTACCGGCACCTCTGGTAACGGTGTTATACTTGGTTTTATGATTGCTACTGCTTTTATCAGCATGTGGATCAGCAATACCGCAACGGCCATGATGATGCTTCCTATTGCGCTATCGGTAATTCACTTACTCAAAAGTAAAGGAGACCTGAAACCGCACGAACTTCCCAGGCAGGAAAGAAACTTTGCCATGGGCCTTCTGCTCACGGTTGGTTATGCCGCCACACTTGGTGGGTTAGCTACCATTATTGGTACCCCACCCAATGTTGTTTTCGCAGGACTTTTAGATGAATTCTATCATCAAAAACTTGACTTTGGAAAATGGATGATCGTTGGCGTACCCACCGCATTAGCACTTTTGATATGCACTTATTTTATCATAACACGAATTCTCTTTCCCAATAAACTCGCAAACGTGAAGGGAACTGATGAACTTATTAAAAATAAACTTCTTGAATTAGGGTCCATGACCACAGCGGAAAAGCGAGTGCTGACCATTTTTGCGCTCACTTCTTTTTTCTGGATTTTTCAGCAGCTGTTGAATACATACTTATTTCGTCAAGACATTTTAAACGATACAAACATCGCCATGACTGGTGGCCTCATGATGTTCGTCGTTCCCGCTAATTTTAGCAGACATATTTTTCTATTGGATTGGAAAGATACGTTCAGTTTGCAATGGGGAATCCTTTTTCTTTTTGGCGGGGGACTTTGCCTGGCAGATGGTTTAGAAAATACAGGGATCATCCAAACCGTTGGCGGTTGGTTGGCGGGACAAAGCACATTCAACGGATGGCTCATCTTTGGATTAATCTTAGTCAGTGTATTGCTCTCGGAATTCATGAGTAATGTGGCGTTGGTTCAAATATTTGTACCTGTTATATTTGGCATTGCCGATGGAATGAATGTTAACCCCATTTTATTGGCTATGCCCGTAACTTTAAGTGCCAGTATTGGCTTTATGTTCCCCATTGCTACACCTCCAAACGCCATCGTTTTTTCGAGCGGTTATATCCGGATGAAGGATATGATGAGGGCTGGGGTGCTGCTTGACCTGGCTTCCATACTGATTATTCTGCTGGCCTCGCTCACGTTGGTGCAATGGGTTTACGGATAGACGAGCATTATTACTATAAACACAGCATTTAAAGAGTTTACATGCCCTTTGTATAGAATTATTATATGACTTGAGTAGTTGGCACAATATCTGGCTAACTTGTTGATCTCTTTTTCTGGGAAGAATCTATCGTATGCAGTATTTCAAAGGAAAACTATATCCAGCGTCCGTGCAAAGAAAGGTAATTGCAGGCTTCTTGCTGGTATTCATTGCGATTCTCCTTGCGCTAGGCCTAACGCGCTTTGGTTTTCGCGAGATGATGGATACGGTTGACCAGCTTTCTGCCCCGAATAAAGAGTTGAATGCTTTAAATGATATTTTCCAGGAAATAACAGCATTGGATCAATTGCAGCGCGCGGAGGCTATTAAAAATCCAAAAAATCCTTACAAGGCGTTTCTTAACCAATCTAAGTCACTGGTCAATAAAATCGATTCCCTAAGAATGATGCAATGGGATAGCGCGCAACAAAACAGATTACTGGTAATAAAAGGAATACTTCAGAAACGCAACCGCCTGTTCTTTTCCTACTTAAAACTTAAATCAGATCTTATTGACAATCGAAGCTTAACGATTCGCCTCGATACGCTTTCCAGAATTTTAGTAAATGAAAAAGTTGCATACGACACGAGTGTTGTCACGACGGAAAAGAAAACTATAACGACCTATACCAAGGACTCTGTAGGAGAAAATCAAAAAGATCGTTCACGTATTGGCAAACTCTTTAGTAAAAAGAAAAAGGTAACCCCGCAAACTACACATATCAAAGTACAGGAGGAACTAAGTGTAGTGGTTGATACGCTTTCAATTGCGCGGCAAAATAAGGCACTGCAGGAAGTGGAGAAGATTATACTCGATTTAGAAAATGATCAGCGGGCAGAGAATAAAAAGTTATTGCACGAGGAGTTGGAACTAATCCATGCCAACAGTCTCTTAATTAACCAACTCCTCAGCATACTTCACGAAGTCGAAAATGAAGAACTCGCTAAGCTGCATCAGAACAATGATCGTGCCGTCGCACTGGTAACGCAAAGTATCTTGCGCATTAGCATCCTCCTGGTCGTGTTTTTTATATGTGCTGCCCTGCTCGTGTACCTTATCTGGGTTGACATCAGCAGAAGTAATTATTATAAAAAGCAATTGGAGAAAGCGAAGGACCAGGCGGAAGAACTCAGCCTGATTAAACAACGTTTCCTGGCGAATATGAGCCATGAGATTCGAACACCCCTTCAATCTATTATCGGATTT
>Ga0184629_10000576_pt1 | contig 16382 bp, 10 predicted proteins | sample PLM4_32_b1_FD_133158 | JGI IMG/M metagenome (GOLD analysis project Ga0184629, IMG submission 133158) | Groundwater sediment microbial communities from an aquifer in East River, Colorado, USA - PLM4_32_b1 | ecosystem: Environmental > Terrestrial > Soil > Riparian zone | place: USA: East River... | reverse complement strand
GCGGGCACGCGCCCCATCGCCTCCATGTGCTGCTGGCGGTGCATCTCGGTCTGGTGGGGGAAATCGAGACCGCCGACCACGCGGGAGCGGTCGGTGACCCGGTGGAGAAGATCGAGCGGCGGCAGAAACGCATCCACCTGCTCCTGGGTCGCGATGTCGGTCATCATCATCGTGTGGGAAAGGACGAACGCATCCTGGCACACCATCACCGGCAGCATCACGCCGGGGTCCTCCGCGAGGCGGTACGCGAGCAGGATGGAATCGAACACCTCCTGATTGTCCTCGCAATAGAGCTGGATCCACCCGCTGTCACGCAGCATCAACGTGTCGCCGTGGTCGACCCAGATGTTCCACGGCGGACCCAGCGTTCGGTTTACGGCCATCATCACGACCGGCAGCCGGAAAAACCCGGCCGCGAAGACGTTTTCCGCCATGTAGGCGAGCCCGTTGGACGACGACGCGGTGAAGGTCCGCGCTCCGGAGAGCGACGCCCCGATGCATACACCCATCGCGCTGTGCTCGCTCTCGACCCGGACGACCGACCCTTTTTCGATGACCTGCTCGCAGAGTTTTTCGATGCATTCGGTCTGTGGTGTGATCGGATACACGCCGCTGCAGAAGCCGCGCGCGGTGCGGTTGGCGCGGGCCGCGAGCGTGGCGGCGACGGCGGTGGCGTGATTGGCGCTCAACAGCTGCATGCTCATAGTGGAAACATCTCCATCGCGCCCCGCGGGCACTCGGCCACGCAGATGCCACAACCCTTGCAGTAGTCCAGGTTGATCTCGTAGCTGCCGTCTCCCAGGCGCTCGATGACGCCCTCGGGGCAGTAGACAAGGCAGGTGTCGCAATTCGTGCAGTGGCCGCACGAGAAGCAACGCTCGGCCTCGCTGCGATCGGCGAGGCCCCAGTTGGTTTCCTGAAAGCTGCGCACGCGGGACGCGACCGGCTGGTGGCGTTCCTCCGCGGGGGGCCGTGAGTCGAAATGCGAGAGCTGGAGACTCCCGATCGGCACCGCCGACGCTTTGCTCGGCCGCGTGAAGATCTCGACGTGTTCACCCAGCGCGGCGAGAGCGCGGCCGGCGGCGCGCCGGCCGTCGCCGATGGCGTGCGCAACCGTGCCCTCACCGGTCGAGTAGTCGCCGGCGACAAAAAGACGGGTGTCGGCCCCGGCCACGCGCACGCGGCCGTCCACCACCTGGGCGTCGGTGGGCAAGAGCCCCGGATCCGCCGACTGGCCGAGGGCGAGCAGTACGTGGTCACACGCCACGCGCGTCGTGCGTTCGCTCACCACCGGGCGCCGCCGGCCGCTCTCGTCCGGCGGTCCCATCTCGACCTCGGCCAGCTCCAGCTCCGCGGCCCTGCCGTTGCCATGGATCGCCACCGGCGCCCGCTGAAAAGCGAACTCGACTCCCTCGCGTTCGGATTCGTCGATCTCCTCGAGAATGGCGGGCATGTCGCCGCGTGTGCGCCGGTACGCCACACTCACGCGTGCGGCCCCGGAACGGAGAGCGCTGCGCGCGCAATCCATCGCGGTGTTGCCCCCACCCAGCACGACGACGTGGCCGGCCACCGCGCGGCCGCCTTCCAGGTTGACCCGGTGCAGGAAGCGCGTGCCGTCCTCGACGCCCGCGAGCGACACGCCCGGAACATCGAGCCGTGTCGAGCGCGCGAAACCGGCGGCGATGATCACGGCGTCATAACGGGTCGCGAGGTCGGCGATCCGTCCCCGGTCCAGAAACTCGCCCGCGCGGACGTCGACGCCGAGCGCGAGGATCGCATCGATCTCGCGGTCGAGGATGTCCCGTGGGAGGCGGTAGGTCGGGATGCCCGTGCGCAGGACGCCGCCCAGCTCGTTCTCCCCTTCGAACAGCGTGACGGCGTGTCCGCGGCGTGCCAGCTCGTACGCGGCGCTCAACCCGGCCGGGCCGCTTCCCACGACGGCGATGCGGCGCGGCTGTTTCGACCGGTCAGTCTCATCGTCGGGCAGGGCGACCGGGCCGCGGTCGCCGATCCAGCGCTCGAGCGCGCGAATGTTGACGGCGCCATCGTAGTTGGTGCGGCTGCAACCGATCATGCACGGGGCAGGGCACACGCGGCCACACACCGAAGCCAGCGGTTGCGTGCGGCGCAGCACCTTCGCCGCGGCTTCCTCCCCCTCCTTGAGCAGCGTCTGGATGAACGTGATGACGTCGTTGCCGGCGGGGCAGAAGGCGTTGCACGGCGCCGGGTGGTCCAGGTAGCGGGGAAGCTGCGTGCGCCACGACCCGGTCTTCAAGCCCGTGGTCGGGCCCTCCGTGTGCTCGGTGAGCGGAAGCACGTCCGAGCCGTGCGACGGGCGCGGGGAGGGCTCCGGCGGCGCGATCGTGGGTTGAGCGTCGCCGATTGCGACGCCTTCGTACGCCTCGCGCGCGGCCGCGAGATTTCCGTGGAGGTGGAGGTCGCGATACGCGCACTCGAGGGCGTCGATCGGGAGTCCGACCGCGCGCGCGTACGCGCCGGCGATGGTCGTGTTGACGATGACGACCGAGCGGGTGCCGATTCCGTGTCGGCGGGCGATCGCGGTGGCGTCGATCGTGGCTACGCGGAACCTCCCGAAACGTCCGGCGAATGCGCCCGGGGAGTCGGTGGTATTGATCAGCAGCAACCCGCCGGGCGAGAGCCCCGCGACGACCTCGTCGCCGAGCAGCGTGGGATCAAGGACCAGGAGATGGTCGGGGCGATAGACCTTGTTGCGGTTGGTGATGGGGTTGTCGCCGACGCGCGTGTAGGCGCGGATCGGCGCGCCGGACCGTTCGCCGGCGTAGTCCCCGAAGGTCTGCACGCTCTTTCCGAGGCGTGCATACGTCGCAGCCAGAATCTTGGCGCACGTCACCCCACCCTGTCCGCCGCGACCATGAAGCCGGATTTCGAGTGTCATGGGGCCTTCCCTTGGTTGCTGTAGACAGTATAATCATTCAGGACCCAGTTGTCCTTTATTTTTGTTGCCTGCAGGAAATCAATGCACTACACTGCGATTGAGTACTGGACGGCGGGTCGTGTTCTTGCCCGTCTCCAGGCATGAAAGGCTATATAATGCCGCAAGTTACAAATATCCGTCGGAAGCGTCCGTCCCCACCAGCGGTGGATCTGGAGAGCCGAGAGGCGCCGGCTAGAGCCACTGACAGCGCCGCCCGGTCGAACCGCCCGTTGGTCTGCCGGGACGGAAACGAGGCGGCGGCTCACGTCGCCTACCGCGCCAGCGAAGTCATCGCGATCTATCCCATCACACCTTCCTCGACCATGGGGGAGCTGGCCGACGAATGGGCGGCCAGCGGGGTTGCGAATCTCTTCGGCGCGGTTCCCCGCGTCATCGAAATGCAGAGCGAGGGCGGAGCAGCGGGCGTGGTGCACGGCTCGCTCCAGGCGGGCGCACTCACCACCACCTTTACCGCCAGCCAGGGTCTGCTGCTGATGATCCCGAACATGTACAAGATCGCGGGCGAGCTCACGAGCTCGGTATTCCACGTGGCCGCGCGTTCGCTGGCCACGCACGCGCTTTCGATCTTCGGCGACCACAGCGACGTCATGGCGGCGCGGCAGACCGGCTTCGCCATGCTGTTCTCCGCGAACGTGCAGGAGGCGATGGACCTGGCCGCGGTCGCGCATGCGGCGACCCTCACCGGCCGGATCCCCTTCTTGCACGTGTTCGACGGCTTTCGGACCTCGCACGAGATCCAGAAAATCGACGTGCTCTCCGACGAAGATCTGCGGGCACTGCTTCCGACGGACGCCGTCCGCGCGCACCGCGCGCGCGCGCTTTCGCCCGACCACCCGGTGATTCGGGGCACGGCGCACAACCCCGACACCTTCTTCCAGGCCCGCGAGGCGGCGAACCCGTTCTACGCGGCCGTCCCCGGGCTGGTGCAGCGCGCGATGGACGCCCTCGCGCAGAGGACCGGCCGCGCGTACCGCCTCTTCGACTACGTGGGCGCCGCGGACGCGGAGCGCGTGCTGGTCGCGATGGGGTCGGGCGCGGAAACGATCGGCGAGACGGTCGCGGCGCTGGTGGCGCAGGGAGAGAAAGTCGGCGCGGTGAGGGTGCGGCTGTTCCGCCCGTTCGACGCGCGCGCGCTGATCGCAGCGCTACCGCCGACGGTGCGGGTCGTATCGGTGCTCGATCGCACCAAGGAGCCGGGCGCGGCGGGCGAGCCGCTCTACCAGGATGTCGTCACGGCGGTGCACGAGAGCACGCAGGAGGGAATCGCGCCCTGGCGGACGCCGCCGGTCGTGGTCGGCGGGCGCTACGGGCTGTCGTCCAAGGAGTTCACCCCCGCGATGGTGAAGGGGATCTTCGACGATGCCGCGCAGCAGCGCCCGAAGAACCATTTCACGGTCGGCATCGACGACGACGTGACCCATACCAGCCTGGCGTGGGACCCGGCGTTCTCGATCGAGGCGCCCGACGTGGTTCGCGCCGTGTTCTGGGGGCTGGGGTCCGACGGGACGGTCGGGGCGAACAAGAACACGATCAAGATCATCGGCGAGGAAACCGAACGTTTCGTCCAGGGCTATTTCGTCTACGACTCCAAGAAGGCCGGCGCGCGCACGGTCTCGCACTTGCGCTTCGGCCCGCGGCCGATCCGGAGCCCGTACCTGATCGAGCAGGCGGATTTCGTCGCGGTGCACCAGTTCGGATTCCTCGAGCGCTACGATACGCTCGCGCTCGCGCGCGATGGCGCCAACCTGCTCCTGAACAGCCCGCACGACCCCGCCGCGTTGTGGGACAAACTCCCCGCCCTCGTGCAGCGGCAGATCGTGGAGAAGAAACTCCGCGTCCATTGCATCGACGCGTACAGCCTCGCGCGCGAGCACCACATGGGGGCGCGAATCAACACCATTATGCAGACCGCCTTCTTCGCGCTCTCGGGCGTGTTCCCCCGCGAGGAAGCGATTGCGCACATCAAGACATCGATTGCCAGGACGTATGCGAAACGCGGCGACGCGGTGGTGCGCGCGAACCACGCTATGGTCGACGCCGCCCTCTCGCACCTGCACGAGGTGCAGGTGCCCGACGCGCGTCAAGCCCCGCCCGGGGCCGGGCGGCGCGAGCGTCCCGTCGGGTCGTTCGTGGCGCGCCTCCTGGCGGGCGAGGGCGACGCGCTCCCCGTGAGCGCATTCCCGCCGGACGGAACCTACCCCACCGGCACCACCCGGATCGAAAGACGCAACATCGCGCAGGAGATCCCCGTGTGGGAGCCCGACATCTGCATCCAGTGCGGGAAGTGCGTGATGGTCTGCCCCCACTCGGTGATCCGCGCCAAGGTCGTGGGGGCGTCCACGACCGCAGACGCGCCCGACGGGTTCCATTTCGAAGACGCGCGCTGGAAAGAGCTCTCCGGAATGCGGTACACCCTGCAGGTTTCCGCCGACGATTGCACCGGGTGCTGCCTGTGCGTCGAGGTCTGCCCCGCGCGCGACAAATCGAACGTGGCGCGCAAGGCGATCAACATGCGCGACCGTGCGAGCGCGGGCGCGCCGCGGGCGCATTGGGAGTACTTCCTCGGGCTCCCGGAAATCTTCACGCCCGAGGAGGGAGGGGTCGGTGGCCTCCACTACAACCGCGTCAAGGACGTGCAGTTGCGCACGCCGCTCTTCGAGTTCTCGAGCGCATGCGCCGGCTGCGGGGAGACGCCGTACCTGCGCCTGCTGACCCAGCTCTTCGGCGATCGGTTGTTGGTTGCCAACGCCACCGGATGCTCTTCGATCTACGGCGGCAACCTGCCGACGACGCCGTGGAGCACCAACGCCGAGGGGCGCGGGCCGGCGTGGAGCAACTCGCTCTTCGAGGACAACGCGGAATTCGGGCTGGGCATGCGCGTGGCGATCGACGCGCAGGCGTCGCTGGCGCGCGCGCGCGTGCGCGCGCTGCGGGACCCGGCTGACGCCGCGCTGGCGGACGCGATCCTCGACGCGGATCAGTCCAATGAGGCGGGGGTGGCCGCGCAGCGGCACCGCGTGGCGGAGTTGAAAGCGCGCCTGCGCAGCCACGACACCGACGCGGCGCGCGACCTGCTGGCGGTGGCGGACACGCTGGTGCGGCGCAGCGTGTGGATCGTCGGCGGCGACGGGTGGGCGTACGACATCGGCTTCGGCGGCCTCGACCACGTGCTCGCGAGCGGCCACAACGTGAAGCTCTTGATCCTCGACACCGAAGTGTACTCGAACACCGGCGGACAGTCGTCCAAGGCCACGCCGCTGGGCGCGACTGCGAAGTTCGCCAGCGGGGGAAAGGCCACCGCGAAGAAGGACATCGGGGCCATCGCGATGTCGTACGGGCATGTGTACGTCGCCGAAATCGCCATGGGCGCGAGCGACCAGCAGACGCTCCGCGCGCTCCTGGAAGCGGAGAGTTACGACGGCCCGGCGCTCGTCATCGCCTACAGCCATTGCATCGCGCACGGCATCGACATGGCGAAAGGGATGACGCAGCAGAAGCTGGCCGTGGAGAGCGGTCACTGGCCCATGTACCGCTTCGATCCGCGCCTGGCGGCGAAGGGCGAGAACCCGCTGCAGCTCGACTCGTCTCCACCCAAGATGCTGCTCAAGGATTACATCTATAATGAGAGCCGCTACCGCATGCTCCTCCAATCGAACCCGGAGGAAGCAGCGCGGCTGCTCGACCGCGCGCAGGCGCACGTTGTGCGGAGGTGGAAGGCGCTCGTCCGGGCGGCGGGCCGCCCGGAGGACCGTACCATTGCCGGTGCGCCGGAAGGAACGTCATGATCGACCTCGCGACTTCGTATCTCGGCCTGAAGCTCAAGAACCCGCTCGTGCATTCGGCGTCGCCGCTCTCCGAGAACGTCGATACCATGAAGCGGATCGAGGACGCGGGCTCGTCCGCCATCGTGATGCACTCGCTTTTCGAGGAACAGATCACGCACGAAAGCCGCCAGCTGGACCACTATCTGAGCTACGGCACCGAGAGCCAGGCGGAAGCGCGTTCGTATTTTCCCGAGGCGAATAGCTACCGGGTCGGGCCGGATGGATATCTGGAGAAGATCCGCCTGGCGAAGGCCGCGCTCGCCATCCCGGTGATCGGGAGCCTCAACGGCGTGTCGCGCGGCGGATGGGTCGAGTACGCGCGCCTGATCCAGCAGGCGGGAGCCGACGCGCTCGAGCTCAACATCTACATGCTTCCAACCGACCCCGAGATGTCGGGGCCGGAGGTGGAGCAGATGTACATCGACACGGTCGCGGCGGTTCGCGCCGAGGTGACGATTCCGCTCGCGGTGAAAGTGGCGCCGTACTTCTCCGCGATGGCAAACATGGCGAAGCGCCTCGAGTCCGCCGGCGCCGACGGGCTCGTGCTATTCAATCGTTTCTACCAGCCGGATTTCGACCTGGAGCAGCTGGAGGTTGTTCCCCACCTGGTGTTGAGCACGTCGTGGGAGATGCGCCTTCCCCTGCGCTGGGTGGCGATTCTGTTCGGGCGCGTCGACGTCGATTTCGCGATCACCAGCGGCGTGCACTCGCACGAAGACGTGCTGAAGGGCGTGATGGCGGGAGCCAGCGCAACCATGATGACATCCGCCGTTCTTCAGCACGGCATTTCCCACGTGAGCGTCGTACGGGACGGGCTCGTACGCTGGATGGAGGAAAAGGAATACGCTTCGATCGCGCAGATGCGCGGAAGCATGAGCCAGAAGCACGTCAAGGAGCCGACGGCATTCGAACGCGCGAACTACATGAAAATGTTGCATTCGTGGCAGTCGGATCCGACCGGTTTTCTCCCCTAGGAGCAATGACCATGAACAAACGCACCCCCGGCGCGCGGACCCGCGCCAACGACTTTCCCCGCGGCGTCGAGCTCTTGCACGACCCGCTCCTCAACAAGGGCACCGCTTTCACGGAGGCGGAGCGCGACACGCTGGGGTTGCGCGGCCTGCTGCCGTCGCACCCGGCGACGATGGCGGAGCAGGTCGAGCGCGTGATGTCGAATTATCGCGCGAAGCCCAACGACCTCGAGAAGTACATCTACCTCGCTTCCCTCCACGATCGCAACGAAACGCTCTTCTACCGCGTGGTGGTCGACCATATCGACGAGCTGATGCCGGTCATCTACACGCCGACGGTGGGTAAGGCGTGCCAGGTCTATGGCCAGATCTTTCGCCGTGCCCGCGGTCTGTTCATCACCGCCGACGACCGGGGCCGCGTGCGCCGGGTGCTGGACAACTGGCCGCACGAAAATGTGCGCGCGATTGTCGTCACCGACGGAGAGCGCATCCTTGGCCTGGGGGATCTGGGGGCCAACGGGATGGGGATACCGGTCGGGAAGCTTTCTCTCTACACGGCGTGTGCCGGCGTGCACCCGGCGATCACCCTGCCGGTTACCCTCGATGTCGGCACCGACAACGCCTCGCTGCTCGAAGCACCGCTGTACCTCGGGCTGCGCCGCCGCCGTCTGCGCGGCCCCGACTACGACGCGCTGATCGGCGAGTTCGTGGACGCGGCCAACGCGCGCTGGCCGGGCGTGCTCATCCAGTTCGAGGACTTCGGGAACCAGAACGCGTTCCGCCTGCTCGCGGCGTACCGCGACCGGGTATGCACGTTCAACGACGATATCCAGGGGACCGCCGCCGTGACGCTGGCGGGGCTGTTTTCGGCCATGCGCATCACCGGCGGCGACCTGCGCCGGCAGCGCTTCCTGTTTCTCGGTGCGGGAGAAGCGGGGGTCGGCATAGCAGACCTCATCGTTTCGACCCTGGTCGATCTCGGCCTTCCCAAAGCAGAGGCGCGGCGCGCGTGCTGGCTCGTCGACTCAAAGGGACTCGTGGTGGGAAGCCGGACCGACCTCGCCGAACACAAGCGGCCCTACGCCCACGATGCGCCGGGCGCAGGAGATCTGCTCTCCGCCATCCGCGCGGTCAAGCCCACGGCACTCATCGGGGTCAGCGGTCAGCCGGGGACATTCACGCGGCCGGTGCTGGAAATGATGGCCGAGCTCAATCCGCGGCCGATCGTTTTCGCCCTGTCCAATCCCACGGCAAACTCCGAGTGCACGGCGGAGGAAGCTTACACGTGGACGGGGGGGCGGGTGCTGTTCGCGAGCGGGAGCCCGTTCCCGGCGGTCGCGCTCGAGGGAAAGCGGTATGAACCGGGGCAGGCCAACAACGCGTACGTGTTTCCGGGGCTGGCGATGGGCGTGATCGTGAGCCACGCGAGCCGCGTCACCGATGAGATGTTCGCGGCCGCCGCGCGCACGCTGGCCGACACGGTGTCGAAGGACGCGCTCGCGTCCGGGCTGCTGTTCCCGCCGCTCTCGTCGATCCGCGAGGTGTCGGTGAAGATCGCCAGCGCGGTGGCGCGGGTGGCGATCGAACGCGGACTCTCGACCACGCCGCCGGCGGCGGCCGAACGCATGGAGTTGCTCATCCGCGCGCAGATGTTCGAGCCCGTCTATCAGAACTACGCCTGACATGGGTGTGGGTGGGGCACCCGCCGACCCGCCCCGCCCTGCCGGAAAAATGATGCAATCGCATCATGGAAACTCCTTCGTTTCGGGGCCATGCTGGGAACGGTAGATCTTCACCCAGGTCCGCATCATCGCGGCCGGTCTCGATCTGGACGTCAATTTCTAGACACCGATCGGGATTTCAGCGTGGACGGCGCCGGAGTCATTCTTCCTAGCGGACCGGCGCCGTCCGCGTTTTTCTGCTATCATGGCCGTGGCCGCCGCGCCATGGCGAATACCCAACCCGATAGTGCCCCCGGCGCCGAGGGATCCCGGGCTCCGTCCTGGGTGCACTCGATGGCGCTCCCGGTCTGGATCACAGACGCGCACGGGGCCATCTCATACATGAATACGCGGGCCCAGCGGCTCTTCGGCCACACGTTTCTCGAATGGTCGGGAAAACCGTGCCACGCGTGCGTGCGCGGCCGGACGCAGGACGGGGCATTCTGCTGCCCGCGGTGTCGCGTGCGCCAGGAGGCGGACGCGGGCCGCGAAATCGGGCCCATCCGAATGCGCGTGGCGTCGACGCTCGAACGCGGATACGTGAACATCGTGGTGATCGCAGTGGATGACGCCGCCGGCCCGTTGCTCGTGCACTGCGTGCTCGACGACGAGCGCGAGCGCCGCCTGCAACGATTTCTCGCCGGCGTCATGCACCGGAACGAGCGCACCGGCGCGGCGTGGGTATCACGCGACGCTGCACTGACCCGGCGCGAGCAAGAGATCCTTTCGCTGATAGCCGCGGACCGGAGTCTCCATCAGATCGCAGACGAATTGTCCATCAGTTACGCAACCGTGCGAAATCACGTGCAACATATTCTCCCCAAACTCGGCGTCCACTCCATTCTGGAGGCCGCGGCGGTATGGATGCTGCGGGACGAGAGGCGCTGACCTGGCGACGCGACGCCCGTCGCGGGCCTGCCTGGGGATCCACCCGAGGTTGATTGCCCCCCGGCGCTTCGACTACACTTCACGTTTCCCGCTTCCGGAGGTTTCATGACCCCCAATCGCCTGCTGGTGTTGGCCCGGGTTGCCGCGGCGCTTCTCCTGCTGGGGGGGTGGGCCTGCAACCGCGGCCCGGGCACCGCGTCCTCCGTCATCCGCATCGGCTACTTCGCGAACCTGACCCACGCCCAGGCGCTTGTGGGCCTGGCCGACGGCGACTTCGCACGCGCGCTGGGCCCGCGCGCGACCATCGAGACCACGGTGTTCAACGCGGGACCGTCGGTGGTCGAAGCGATCTTCGCGAAGCAGATCGACCTTGCCTATATTGGCCCCAACCCCGCGATCAACGGGTTCGTGCAATCGCACGGAGAGGCGCTTCGGATCGTGGCCGGCGCGACCAGCGCCGGTGCCGCGTTCGTCGTTCGCCCCGACGCGCACATCGCCGTGCCGGCCGACCTGGCGGGGAAGCGAATCGCCACGCCCCAGCTAGGCAACACCCAGGATGTGGCACTACGCGCGTACCTGGTATCGAACGGTCTCCAGACCAAGGAGAAGGGCGGCGACGTCGAGGTGATTCCGACCGCGAACGCCCAGATCATCGATCTCGTGAAGCAGGGGCAGATCGACGGCGCGTGGGTCCCGGAGCCCTGGGCAAGCCGCCTGGTGGTGGAAGCGGGGTGCACCGTACTGGTCGACGAGCGCGACCTCTGGCCCGGCGGCGATTTTGTCACGGCGCACGTGGTCGTGAGCAAGACGTACCTCGACGCGCACCCCGACGTCGTCAAGGCGTGGATCGACGCGCACGTGACGGTGACGCAGTGGCTCCTCGCCCATCCCGCCGAGGCGCAGTCGGTACTCAACCGAGAGATCGAGCGACTCACCGGCAAAGCGATCGCCCCGGAGGTTCTGGCCCGGGCGTGGTCCTCCATCCGCCCGACGTGGGACCCGATCGCATCGTCGTTGTTTGCGTGCGCGTCCGCCGCACAAACCGCCGGGTTTCTCGCCAAAGGCGTCAACCTGGCCGGAATCTACGATATTTCACTCTTGAACGAAGTTCTCCGCGGGAAGGGACTGCCCGAGGTCCCGGCCTCGCAGTGACGGACCGGCATGCAGCTCGAGCTCCGAGGGGTTAGGCGTACCTTCGACGCGCGCGGCGGCGACACCGTGTCCGCGCTCGAACGTGTCGACCTGGTGGTGCGCGCCGGCGAATTCGTATGCGTGATCGGGCCGTCGGGGTGCGGAAAGAGCACGCTGCTCAATCTCCTCGCCGGTCTCGATTCGCCGAGCGAGGGCTCCGTATTCGCGGGCGGCGAGCCCGTCCGCGGCACCGACCGGAGCCGCGTGCTCATCTTCCAGGACGCCGCGCTCTTTCCGTGGCTCAGCGTGCAGGCGAATATCGAATTCGGCCTGCGCATGCGCGGGACACCGCGCGCCGAGCGCGACGCGGTCACCAGGCGATTGCTCGAGATGGTCCACCTCACCCAATTTGCGCGCGCGTTCGTTCACGAACTCTCCGGGGGAATGAAACAGCGCGTCGCGATCGCGCGCGCACTCGCGGTCGATCCCAGGGTGCTGCTGCTCGACGAGCCGTTCGGCGCGCTCGACGCGATGACCCGCGATCTCTTGCACACCGAACTCCAGGACGTATGGCTGCGCACGAAAAAGACCATCGTGTTCGTCACCCACAACGTGCGCGAAGCCGTGGTGCTCGGCGACCGCGTGCTGGTGATGTCGCCGCGCCCGGGGCGTCTCGTCTCGGAGCACGTGATCGACCTCCCGCGCCCGCGCCGGATCGACGACGATGCGACCGTGCGTCTGGCGCGGCGTATTTCGGCCGACCTCACCCTCGCCCCGCAGACGGATGATGCGCCCGCCCGGTAGCAGCCCCGTACCGTCGCGCCGCCGATGGGTGGTGCGCGTGGTGTTCTTCGCCGGCGTGATCGCCGCGTGGGAGATTCTCTCGCGCGCGCACCTGTGGCCGGACTATCTCTTCCCGTCCGCGTCCCGAGTGCTGGCGGCGATGGTGCACGGCTTCGCCGACCGCTCGTACCCGATCGGAATCGCGGGGAGTGTCCGGCGTCTCTTGCAGGGTTACGCGATCGCGCTGGCGGGCGGCCTCGTACTCGGCATGCTGATGGCCCAGATCCGCTGGCTCAAGGACACAGTCGGTCTGCTGGTGATGGGACTCCAGGCCCTCCCCAGCATTTGCTGGCTGCCGCTCGCGATCCTGTGGTTCGGGCTCAACGAGCACGCGATCCTGTTCGTGGTGATCATGGGCGCGGTCATGTCGATCGCGCAGTCGACCGAAGACGGCGTGCGCAACACCCCACCCGTCTACCTCCGCGCCGCCCGGAATCTCGGCGCCGTCGGTCCGCGTCTGTACTCCGCGGTCATCTTCCCCGCGGCGCTGCCGTCGATCGTGACCGGGATGAAAATGGGCTGGGCGTTCGCGTGGCGGTCACTGATGGCCGGCGAGCTGCTCTACACGCTTCCCGGGCTGGGAAACCTGCTCAACATGGGGCGCGAGCTGAATGACATGGCGCAGGTGGTGGCGGTGATCCTGGTGATCATCACCATCGGGCTTGTGGCCGACAAGGTGGTGTTCGGCAACATCGAGAAGCGCGTGCGCGCGCGGTGGGGACTGCACTACTGACTGGGCCGCGTGTGGCATCGAGACGGGTCCCCGCGTGGCGAAGCCCGCGGGGCGGCGAGATGACAGGACCCGCGGTACCGGCAACGTCACGAGAGAGTGGCGACCAGCAGCGCCTTGATGGTGTGCATGCGATTCTCCGCTTCGTCGAACGCGATCGACGCCGCCGACTCGAATACATCCTCGGTCACCTCGAGCCCGTTCATCCGGTACTTCTTGAACAACTCCTCGCCCTTGGTCGTCTCGCGGTTGTGGAACGCGGGCAGGCAGTGCATGAACTTGACGGCGGGGTTTCCGGTCGCCTTCATCAAGCGCGCGTTGACCTGGTAGGGTTTCAGCAACTTGATGCGTGCGGCCCATTTTTCTGCCGGCTCGCCGAGCGAGACCCACACGTCCGTGTAGACAAAGTCCACGCCCTTGACGGCCCGCTTCGGGTCGGTGGTGACGAGCACTCGCGCGCCGGACCGCTTCGCCAGCGCCTGGGCGCGTGCCGCCACCTTTGCTACCGGCTGGAGTGTCTTCGGCCCGCAGATGCGTACGTCCATCCCCATCAGAGCGCCGGCGAGGAGGAGTGAGTTCGCCATGTTGTTGCGGGCGTCGCCGATGTAGCAGAACGACATCTTCTCCAACGGACGCTCACCGTGCTCTTCCATCGTCAGCAGCGCCGCCAGCATCTGGGTCGGGTGAGAATCGTCGGTGAGTCCATTGTAGACGGGAACGCCGGCGTACTGAGCCAGCTCTTCCACCACCGATTGCGCGTACCCGCGATACTCGACGGCGTCGTACATACGTCCGAGCACGCGCGCCGTATCCTTGATTGATTCCTTGTGGCCGATCTGAGACCCGGACGGGTCGAGGTAGGTGACCCCCATGCCGAGGTCGTACGCGGCCACTTCGAACGCGCAGCGCGTGCGCGTCGACGTTTTCTCGAAAATCAGCACGATGTTCTTCCCGCGCAGGCGGGGCGCGTAGGTACCCTCGGCCTTCTCGCGCTTGAGTTGCCTCGAAAGGTCGAGCAGGTAGCGGACTTCTTCCTGGGTGTAGTCCGCGAGTTCCAGCAGGTGTCGGTTGCGAAGATTCGAGGTCACAGCGACGTCACTCCTGAAGTTAGGGCGCGCGCCGGGTATCCCGCAAGCGGGAGTCCTCCCGTCGCGCGCCGGCAGCGTCGGCTATCTACTCCGATTCCCGCTTGAGCCACACGTAAACGGGAATGCCGAGCAAGAGTAGCACGAAGCCATACAATACTGTCTCGGGGCCCGATCCATACGTGGCCCAGACCGAGTACACAAACGCCAGCACCGGCACGACGACGCTGCGAAACGAGAGGCGCACCGGCGCGCGCCCACTACCCTCGCGATACAGCAGCGGAACCAGGGCGGAGAACGCATACGGCACCAGGTTCGCCAGCGTGGCGAGCAGGATGATGAAATTGAAGATGCCAATGAGTCCCTTCGACCCCGAATAGTTGAACACGATCAGCGCGGTCATGAGGCAGGCGGAGGAGACGATCGCGAACGCGGGCGCGCCGAAGCGGTTCACGGAGCCGAAGCGGCGGGGGAACAGACCCTCGCGCGCGGCGGCGGCCGGCAATTGGCCGGTGAGCAACATCCATCCGTTGAGCGCGCCGAAGCACGACACCACCGCGCCGAATCCCACCGCGTACGTGGCCCACCCGCCCCAGATCGAGCCGGCCGCGTCCGCGAACGGAGCGCCCGACGTGGCGAGCTGCTCGCGCGACATGATCCCCATCACGGCGACGGTCCCGAGAATGTAAACCACGGTGGTGAGCAAGGTCCCGATCACGGTGGCGCGTGGAATGGTGCGCTGCGGTTCGTGCACGTCGTCGGCCGGTACGGTGGCGGACTCGAGACCGAGGAACGACCACAGCGTGAGGGTGGCGACGGCCGACACGGCGGCGAATGGGCTCTGCCCCGAGGAGTTGAAGGGCGCGAAGTGCTCCGGTTTCACCCAGAACAACCCGACCGTGCCGAGCGCAAGGAGCGGGATCAACTTGACGATCGTGGTCGCGTTTTGCACGCGACCCGCGGAACGGACGCCACGCAGGTTCACGGCCGCGAGCAACCAGACGATGCACGCGCAGGCGACGGCCGGCGCCACCCCGCTGCCCCCCAGTCGCGGGAAAAACACGCCGGCATAGCTCACGCACGCGACGGCGATCGCGGTATTGCCCGACCAGAGCGCGATCCAGTAGCCCCACGCGATCCAGAACCCGGCGAAGTCGCCGAACCCCGCGCGCGTGTAGGCGAACGGGCCGCCCGCTTTCGGGATCATCGTGGCCAGGCGCGCGAACACGAGTGCGAGGCAAATCGCGCCCGCGGCCGTGAACACCCAGCCCACCAGCGAGATCGCGCCGTAGGGGGCGAGCGAGGCGGGCAGCAGGAAGATGCCCGAGCCGATCATGTTGCCGACGACGAGTGCGACGCACGACCACAGGCCGAGCTTCCTGATTCCCAAAGCGCGACCGGTGGAGGAGGCGGGACGGGAACTCACTTCAAGCGCACCGTCTGTTTGTGCTCGGGGATCTCGGCCGGCCAGGCCAGGTGGCGTTCGAGGTGTTTACGGAACGCGTCCGCGGCAGCCGGCTCTCCGTGGGTGAGGAACACGCGTTTGGGTTTTTCCTGCACGCTGCCCAGCCACTCGATCAGTTCGAGGTAGTCCCCGTGCGCCGACATCGAGGTCAACTCCACGACCTCAGCCCGCACCGGCACGAACTCCCCGAAGATCTTCAACTCCTTGGCGCCGTTCTGGAGTGCCTCGCCGCGCGTGCCGGGCGCCTGGAATCCGGCCAGCAAGACCGTGTTGCGCGGGTCGGGCAAGAGGGTGCGCAGGTGATGAACGACGCGCCCGCCGGTTGCCATGCCGCTGCCCGCGATGATGACGGCCGGGGTGCCGGTTGCGTTGAGAGCGCGCGACGCCTCTTCGCTCTTGATGAATTCGGCCGCGCGGAACATCTCGCCGCATTCCGCTACGCTCAACTTGTGCTCGGTGGAATACGCACTGTAGATCTCCGTGGCGTCGATGGCGAGGGGGCTGTTGAGGTACACCGGGACGTCCGGGATCGCGTGCGCCTTGCGCAGCTCCGAAATGAAATGCAGGAGCGCCTGCGTTCGTCCGACGGCGAACGCGGGAATCACCAGCGTGCCGCCGCGCTTGACGGTGCGCGTGATGACCGCCGCCAGCTCCTGGGCAGGGTCGGTTTCGGGGTGGAGGCGGTTGCCGTAGGTGGATTCGCACACCAGCACGTCGGCGTGCTGGATGCCCACCGGAGCCTTCATG
>Ga0184629_10000572_pt1 | contig 16397 bp, 13 predicted proteins | sample PLM4_32_b1_FD_133158 | JGI IMG/M metagenome (GOLD analysis project Ga0184629, IMG submission 133158) | Groundwater sediment microbial communities from an aquifer in East River, Colorado, USA - PLM4_32_b1 | ecosystem: Environmental > Terrestrial > Soil > Riparian zone | place: USA: East River... | reverse complement strand
CAAGCTTCTGCGGCTGGCGGAAGTCAAACCATTTGTTCCAATGCTACTGCTACGGTAAGCGGAGCCAGTGCTTCAAATGGAACAATACTTTGGACACATAACGGTGCAGGTTCATTGAGCAATGCAACAACGCTCACTCCAACATACATCGCGGCGGCCGGTGATGAAGGTAATGCAGTGACCATGACCATGACCGTTACCAGTAACAATACCTGCGGCATTGCCACAGCTTCATCAACTTATACCGTTCATGTAGATTCTTTACCACAAGCTTCTGCGGCTGTCGGAAGTCAAACCATCTGTTCCAATGCTACTGCTACGATAAGCGGAGCCAGTGCTTCAAATGGAACAATACTTTGGACACATAACGGTGCCGGTTCATTAAGCAATTCAACAACGTTGACCCCAACATACACCGCGGCGACCGGTGATGAAGGTAATGCAGTGACCCTGACCCTGACCGTTACCGTTACCAGAAACAATACCTGCGGCATTGCCACAGCTACATCAACTTATGCCGTTAATGTAGCAGATATTAGTCCAGTTACTGTTACAGTTCCAGATGATGAATCTCCTTGTAACGATGATTCAACTCAAGTGGATTTAAATACATATCTTCCAGCAGGCACTCCTACAAATGGAATTTGGGTTGATACTGACAATACCGGAGCTTTAAACGGAAATAAACTAACGGCTTTGGGATTACCAATACGTCTGTATCATTTTAAATACAAAATCCCAGGGGAATGTACTAGAAGTATACTCTTAGAATTGAATATTAAAACGGATTGTATTGTTCTTCCTTGTAGTACTATTGTTGTCCATAATGCTTTATCACCAAATGGAGATGGAATAAATGATCAGTTATTAATCGAAAACATTGAAAATAATGAATGCTTCAAAAATATTGAAATAGAAATATTTAATCGTTGGGGAGTTTTAGTTTTTGACACAAAAGACTATAACAATACTGACCATGCTTTCAAAGGGTACTCTGAAGGTAGAACAACGGTTGGTAAAAACGATGGTTTACCAACTGGAACCTATTTCTATATATTGAATTATAATTCTGTAGATGAAGGTAAAACCACAAACTTTAAAAAAGATGGTTATATCTATCTAACCAGATAAGCAAAGATCAAATATAACCCTGATGACATCAACGTTTTCAGGGTTTAGATAACAATTGTAATGCCCTTTTAAATCATAATATTATTGTCATTTTCCTAAACTGATCTACCAGACTCTTGAAAAAAAAGAAGGAGGTAGCAAACTTAAACCTATAAATAGCTAACTATGAAAACAAAACTATTTTCTTTCGTTTTGATGTTTACAGCCATTGCAAGTTTTGCGCAACAAGATGCTCAATATACTCAATATATGTATAACACAATAAATGTAAATCCTGCTTATGCAGGATCAAGAGGTGCTTTAAGTATTTTTGCTTTGCATCGTACACAATGGGTAGGACTAGATGGTGCTCCTGTATCAAATACCGTTTCTGTAAATACACCTTTTAATAATACTAGTTTAGGACTAGGGGTGTCTATCATAAATGATGAAATCGGTCCATCAACAAGTAACTCAATATCTGCAGATGTATCCTATACCATTCCTGTTTCTGAAAACTATAAATTATCATTCGGTATTAAAGGAACTGCAAATATTTTTAATATAGATATAACTAAATTAAACCCTGGTGATCAAAATGATCCTCAATTTCAAAATTTTAATAACGAATTTTCACCAAATATTGGGGCTGGTCTTTATTTACATTCCAGCAAAGCTTATGTTGGGTTTTCTGCACCAAATTTTATAGAATCAAAATTGTATAATGACAATGATGTATCCATTTATAAAGAAAGAATAAATTATTACTTGATTGCAGGTTATGTATTTGATTTAAATTCATCTATTAAATTCAAGCCTAGTTTAATGACTAAAATGGTTCAAGGAAGTCCTCTTCAAGTGGATGTGTCTGGAAATTTCATGTTTAATGAAAAATTCACTGTTGGTGTAGCCTACAGATGGAGTGCCTCTTTGAGTGCAATGGTTGGTTTTCAAATTACTGATGGTTTGTACTTAGGTTACGCTTATGACTTTGAAACAACGGAATTAGACAACTATAATTCTGGTTCTCATGAAATATTCTTACGATATGAATTATTCAAGAAAAACAGTAAAATGGTAACCCCTAGATTCTTCTAATGGATTAAAGTAACTCAAGAAAAAAACTATGATATGGCGAGCCAAGATTCCTTTTAAAAATAATTATCATGAAAAAGACGATCCTTGTTTACATAACTATAGTAAGTGTTTTTTCGTTTAACTGTTTTGCACAGATTGTTCAAGTTGATACAAGCGCGAAGAAAACAATTGACAATCAAATTAATGCTAATACAGGAACAATGACTAGCTCTGTAAAAACTGTGAAATCTTATCATGTAGTAGAAACTATTAATTTAAAATTTGGAGGACACACTACCACCTATGATGTACCGGATCCCAAATTGATAAATACATACGATTTAGGTCCAAACAACACTCGCGTTATAACCATATTATATACCAAAGTTGAACAAAACACTGAAGTTACGACTCCGTTATATACTCCAGTTGAACAAAAGATTGAAGTTAAAACTCCATCATATGCTAAAGTTGAACCAATAAATACTATTCACACTAAAAATATTGATAATTTAAACTCTAATACTAATATAGACAGTCCGAAGAAAATGGGAGACTATGCCTACATCGATATCATAAAAACCTATGAAAGAGTTACAGAGAAAGGATATAAATCCATCTATATGCTTAAAAAAGTGTGCAATGCCTATTTCTTCAATGATGAATTGGAAAAAGCGGCCAAATGTTATGCCGAATTATTTTCTTTGACAACTGATTTAGAACCTGAATTCTATTACCGCTATTCCATTTCTTTGAAAGCTATCGGGGAAGATAAAAAAGCCAGAGAAAATTTGAAAAAATTCAATGAATTATCCGGAAATACCATCAAATAATGGATTCAAACACAAATAATTAATGACCAATCAAGATTACTCTAAAAAAATAATTACTATGAAAAATAACATACTATTTTACCTAACGATACTCAGTTTTTTTTCATTTAACAATTATGCCCAAAAGGCTAAAGCAGTATCGAATGAGACCAAAAAAAAAGACAATTACGTCTATATTGATGCCGCAAAAACATACGAAAGAGTCACGGAGAAAGGATATAAATCTCCAGATATGCTAAAAAAAATGGGCAACGCCTTTTTCTTCAATGATGAATTTGATAAAGCGGCAAAATGCTACGGCGAATTATGTGATATGACAGCTGATTTAGAACCTGAATATTATTATCGCTATTCCATTTCTTTGAAAGCTATAGGTGAAGATGAAAAAGCCACTGAAAATTTGAAAAAATTCAATGAATTATCTGGAAATCACGCCAAATAATTGATTTTAAACATGAACTATTAAAGACAATTTTAAATTCCTATAAAAATAATTATTATGAAAAATAACATACTACTTTACCTAATGATACTAAGTCTTTTTTCATTTAACAGTTATGCACAAAAGGCAAAAGTATCTAGTGCCGACAAGAAATACGGCAACTATTCTTATATAGATGCCATAAAAACCTATGAAAGGGTTGCTGATAAAGGTTATAAATCAGCAGAGATGTTTCAAAAACTCGGAAACGCCTATTACTTCAATGCGGAGTTAGACAAAGCTGCTGCATGGTATGGAGAATTATTTGCAATGACTTCAGATGTAGATCCGGAATATTATTATCGATACGCACATTGCTTAAGATCAATTGGTCAAAATGATAAGGCCAATGAAATGCTTACATTGTACAATCAAAAATCGGGCAATGACCAAAAGGGTGAATTTTACATCAAAGAAGTGAATTTTTTAGACAAAATCAAAGCGAATTCGGGTAGATATAAAATTAAAGATGCTGGGATTAATTCAAAATACTCTGATTATGGAAGTTCCTTTTATAAAGGAAAATTAGTTTTTACTTCTTCTAGAGATACCGGAAGTTTAGGACAAAGAAAACATACTTGGACCGATCAATATTTTACAAACCTATATGAGTCTGACTTAACTGGTGATTCATTAACACCTGGAAAACCAAATAAATTTTCAAGTAGTGTAAAATCAAAATTTCATGAAGCTAGTGCTGTTTTTACCAAAGATGGTAATACCATGTATTTTACAAGAAATAATTATTTGGAAGGTAAAAAAGGAAAAGATGAAAATAAAATTACTTTAATTAAAATATACAAAGCCAATTTCGCAAACAATCAGTGGACAAATATAACCGAATTATCCTTTAATAGTGACAACTATAGTACGGCACATCCCGCCCTTAGCGCCGATGAAAAAATGTTGTATTTTGCATCTGATATGCCTGGTACATTGGGAGAATCGGATATTTTTAGAGTCAATATCAATAGCGATGGCAGTTATGGTACTCCCGAGAATTTAGGCAAAACAATAAATACAGCGGGCAGGGAAACCTTTCCTTTTGTTACAGATGACAATGAAATTTATTTTGCATCGGATACCCATTCCGGTCTTGGGGGGCTGGATGTATTTGTGGCCCAAATCAATCCTGACGGAACTTTTGGAAAAGTCCAAAATGTAGGAGCGGATGTTAATTCTCCAAAAGACGATTTTGCATATTTAATTGACACAAAAAATAGAATTGGTTTTTTCTCTTCCAATAGAGATGGCGGAAAAGGATATGATGATGTTTATGAATTTTTAGAAACCAGACCCATAAAATGCAAATACGAGTTAAATGGTACTACAACTGACTTAATAACTGGAGAAATACTTCCGAAATCTAAAGTTTCCCTATACAATGATCAGCACAAATTAATCAAAACAACGGAATCCGATGATAAAGGTTATTACTCATTAGACATAGAAGGAGAAAATACCTATAGTGTAAGAGGTGAAAAAGAAGAATATAACACAACCGAAAAAACCGTTGCAATTGCAGAGAAAGACTGTAAAACCAAACTGGATCTGACTTTTGAAAAAGCATTATGCAAAGTGGCCGTTGGCGATGATTTAGGTAAATGTTTTGGCATCAAATGGATTTATTTTGAATTTGACAAATCTGATATTCGACCGGAAGCAGCATTGGATTTAGCAAAAATATTGGATGTTATGGGGGAATACCCAAACATGAAAATTGACATCCGTTCCCATACCGATAGCCGAGGCTCTTTTAAATACAACTTAGGATTATCCGAAAGAAGAGCAAAATCTACTAAAGATTGGTTAATTAAAAATGGTATTAGCCCAAACCGATTATCAAGTAAAGGGTATGGAGAAACGCAGTTATTTAATAACTGTTCAGATGGAGTAAAATGTACCGATGAAGAACATCAACAAAATAGACGTAGTGAGTTTATAATTACCGCATTATAACCTCTAATTAAATTATATAAACAAAAAGGCTACCCAGTTTTAGGTAGCCTTTTTGTTTATGTTTGAAATCCTATAAATTCTAAATTTTAACAAAAATATTAGTGTAATATTTTTTACCATTGGCTGGATTTTCTCTAATTGAAATTCCAAAATGAGTAAAATCACCTTCAATATTTTTCTTATGATCAGTACTTTTTAACCAAGCATCAAAAACTCCTTGTGCACTTTTATAATTATAAGCTATATTTTCACTTACTCGTGTCGCTCCTAAAACTTTAATTATGTTTTCTGAACGTGATATAAAATCATCATGATTCACCACATTATTGACAATCATGTAGTTATCATGCTCCTCGGATTTATATGAAACATGATTTATTTTTTCTAATGCATTTAAACCAATACTCACTCTATAATTATTGATTAAAGTCATTGTCTCTAATTCTGCTGAATTATAATCATAATTCAAAACAATTGGAGAGGAAGTTTCAGCCATAGGAGTCTCACTATCTTCTGTTGAACATGAAACCATAAAACCCAAAATAGCAACAACAAATAATAAACGAAGTAATTTCGAATTCATAAGAATAGTAGTTTAAATTTAAAGTAGATTGGGGGCAAACTCCTTTAATGTTAATTGTTTACGAGAATTATTTAATTCCGGATCAAATAAACAACAACATCGTTAAACTACCAAATAAAATCGACGAACTGCATTTATAATAATTTAAAAAAAAGATTATTCTTACATTATGGTGATAGACGATCAATTTTCCAAGAAAAATCATCTTGAAAAATATAACGAATTCGATCGTGTAATCTATTGGGTCTTCCCTGCCAAAATTCTACTTCTAAGGGAGTTACCAAAAAACCTCCCCAATATTTTGGGCGTATAATTTCTTTTCCTTCAAAATCTTTCTCTAATTGTTTTAAACTTTCTTCAAGGTAATTTCGAGAAGGAACAACTTCACTTTGGTTTGAAACAATAGCTCCCAATTTACTACCATCAGGTCTAGAATCAAAATAACCATCAGAAATGGTCTCAGGAACTTTTTGGGCAATACCTTTTATAATCACTTGCCGTTCTAAACTTTCCCAAAAAAAAGAAAGACAAACTTTTGGGTTATTGGCTATAGCTCTCCCCTTTTCAGAATTATAATTGGTATAAAAGACAAACCCTTCTTCATTAAATTTTTTTAATAAGACCACTCTAGATTTAGGGAATCCATCCAAACCAATTGTAGATACTGTCATGGCATTGACTTCTTCGTTTCCTTCAAAATCTTCAACCTCGTGAAACCATCTATTGAAAAGATTAATGGGATCTTCGGGAATAGATGATTCTAATAATTCACTTTTTTCGTAAGATTTTCTATAATCACTTAAATCTTTCATTTGCAATATTTTAGATTATAATAAAATTAAAACTCGAAACTTTTGCCGTCATCCGCAAGCAAAACTTCTTTAAAAATGGTTTCTGCTTCTTCTTTAAACAAATCTATATTTGCATATCTTGTAGAATAATGTCCTAATATCAATTGCTTTGCATTGGCTTTCAAAGCAATCCTAGCGGCTTCTTTGGCAGTAGAATGCATTGTTTTCGTTGCCAAAGTTTCTTCAGAATCCAAAAAGGTCGATTCATGATATAACACGTCGACATTTTCAATAATTGGAATTATGGTTTCACTATATTTGGTGTCTGAACAAAAAGCATAACTCAGAGCGGCAATAGGATCAAATGTCAGTTTCTTGTTTTCAATTATTCTACCGTCTTCTAAAGTAATATCTTTTCCTTTTTTAATATTCTGATAATAACAAGTATCTATTTCAAAATTTTGAACCGCATTCAAATCCAATATCCGATCTCCAATTTTTTCTTGAAACAAAAAACCGTTTGTATAAATACGATGCTTTAGTGGAATTGTCTTAACAATTACTTTTTCATCTTCATAAACAATTTCACTTTCCTTCGATTCCAATTCATGAAAGAACAATTGATAATTGGTCCAGGAATTAGACAATCGCAATTGCAGATCAATTATTTCTTTTATGCCTTTTGGACCATAAATATGCAAATCGCTCGTTCGCCCTAAAAGTGCAAAAGTGGATATTAAACCTATTAGTCCAAAAAAATGATCCCCATGCAAATGAGAAATAAAAACATGATTAATTTTAGAAAATTTCAATTTGTTTTTACGCAATTGTACTTGAGTTCCTTCTCCACAGTCAATCAAAAAAAGTCTGTTTTTTATTTCTAAAACTTGTGAAGTTGGGTTCGTAAAAGATCGTGGAGTAGCTGCATAACAGCCTAATATGGTTAGTTTCATTTTTAAAGTTTAGAAAGTACTTGTAGTTTTTAAAATTTAAATATTTAAAATGAATATGAATTTTTATTAGTCTCTTTATGAAGCTAAACTTATAAACTTTTAAACCAACTAAACTTTTATTAAAACCCTAAATCCCTTTCAATTTCATCCATTTCAATCATATCATGCGCTTCTAATAGCGTAGGGACAACCGATAATGACGTTGGAACTTTATTAAAATCAATATTTTGAACAACCAACAAGAATGATTTCTTTGATTTTAGATGCTTTTTAGATAATTCGGAAAAAATCTTTATTGATTTAACATCAACAGATTTATCGTGTGATATATCTAAAATAAGATTTTGATTTTCAAAACTCTTATATTGATTGTTTACTTTCTCTAAAAATTGCACTATATCTCCTTCAGTATCTTTGATGATAATGGTATGCCCTTTAGTTGTTACTTTCATCATATGAGTTTATTGAATTTTTGAAGCTAAAAGATAGATTACCGCCATACGGATCGCAACTCCATTTTCTACTTGGTTTAAGATTACAGATTGTTGTGAATCTGCAACATCACTAGTTATTTCAACACCTCGATTGATGGGACCTGGATGCATAATAACAATCTCTTTATCTAGGGAATCAAGCAACGCTTTATCAACTCCATATTGTTGGGCATATTCTCTAGTTGATGGAAAAAAATTCACATCCATTCTTTCATTTTGAACTCGTAACATATTGGCTACATCACACCATTCAAGCGCTTTACGTAAATTAGGCTCTACGGTTACTCCAAGTGATTCAATATACCTAGGAATTAGTGTTTTTGGGCCACAAACTTTAACTTCTGCACCTTGCATTTGCAAAGCATAAATATTGGATAGTGCAACTCTTGAATGTAAAATATCGCCAACAATAACTACTTTTTTATCTGCAACATCTCCTAATTTTTCTCTAATTGAATAACTATCCAATAAAGCTTGTGTAGGATGTTCATGAGCACCATCACCTGCATTTACAATACTTGCCTTTACATTTTTGGACAAAAAGTAAGCAGCTCCAGGATTGGCATGTCGCATAACTACCATATCTACTTTCATAGAAAGGATATTATTCACGGTATCTATTAATGTTTCCCCTTTTTTAACCGAAGATTGGGCTGCCGAAAAACTAATTACATCCGCAGACAATCTTTTTTGTGCCAATTCAAATGACAATTTTGTTCGGGTACTATTTTCGAAAAAAATATTTGCAATAGTAATATCTCGCAACGAAGGTACTTTCTTTATAGGTCGATTAATGACTTCTTTGAAATGATCGGCTGTTTCAAAAATAAGGTCTATATCTTTTTTGTTAATGTATTTAATACCTAATAAATGATTTACACTTAGTTCGCTCATTATTATTTAGATTTTCAGATTTTAATATTTTTGATTTCTTTGGCTACTGATTGTAAAATTCAGTTACAAATACTAGTTTGTTTCTAAATAAACTCCATCCTCACCGTCTTGTTCTATCCAACAAACTTTTACTTTTTCACCATTGATTGCATCAACTTGACGACCTCGATAATCAGGTTGTATTGGCAAATCTCGACTAAAACGACGATCAATTAATGTTAATAATTCAATACCAGAAGGTCTTCCGAATGATTGTATTGCTGTTAAAGCCGCTCGAATACTACGTCCAGTATATAATACATCATCTATAAAAATGACTTTTTTATCCTCTACTAAAAAATCGATTTGGGTTTTATTGGCTTCCAAAGACTTATTTGTTCTACGAAAATCATCTCTAAAAAAAGTGATGTCCAAATACCCTAAAGCTATATTAGGTATTTGATACTCATTTTCTAATATTTCTTTCAGTCGTTTTGCCAAAAAAGTGCCTCTAGGTTGAATCCCTATCAAAATTGTGTCCGAAAAATCAAGATGTTTTTCAATTAATTGACACGCTAGTCGGTTCAAAATAATATTGACTTCTTTAGAATTAAGTAACACTTTTTGATTCATAATACAATTTTCTTTGGTGTAGCAAATATACAAATTCCGATTTAGGATTTGTGAAATAGAAGCCTAGAAATAGTTCTTTTATTTATAAAGGAAAAAAATCCAATTGAGTTTTTGACAAAAACATTCTAGAACACTATTTATTTTGAAACCGAATCGTTACTATCACTGAATCTGATGCAAAAAAAAATCCCGCCTATAAACAGCGAGAGTTTTTTTATAAAAATCAAAAATCAAAAATCGTTACCCGAGCCTAAAAGGCGAACAGGCGAAGCAATCTGAAATCAAAAATTATATTGTATACATTTTCGTTCTTAATTCTTGTACTTTTTCATCATCAAGATAATCATCAAAAGTCATATATCTGTCGATAGCTCCATTTGGAGTCAACTCAATTACTCTATTACCAACAGTTTGTGCAAACTCATGATCATGAGTAGTAAATATCACAGAACCTTTATAATTTTTTAATGAATTATTGAAAGCCGTAATTGACTCCAAATCCAAGTGATTGGTAGGTTCATCCAACATCAAGACATTGGCTCTTTCCATCATCATTCGAGACAACATACAACGCACTTTTTCTCCTCCTGACAATACATTACAAGTTTTCAGAGCTTCTTCTCCAGAAAAGATCATTTTTCCAAGAAAGCTACGAATGTTTACTTCGTCACGTTCTTCTTCGGTTTTTACCCATTGACGCAACCAATCTACAAGAGAATAATCATTTTCAAAAAACGAATGATTATCTCCTGGCAAATACGCTTGATTGGTAGTAACACCCCAATCGTAAGTCCCAGAATCCGCTTTTTGGTTTCCGTTTAAGATTTCATAAAAAGCAGTAGTAGCACGAGAATCCTTGGAGAAAAGAACAATTTTATCGCCTTTTGCCATATTCAAATCTACTCCTTTAAACAGAATTTCTCCATCAACAGAAGCGCTTAAATCCTGAACGTTTAAGATTTGATCTCCCGCTTCACGCTCTTGATCAAAAATAATTGCAGGATAACGACGGCTAGATGGCTTGATTTCTGATATATTCAATTTAGAAATCATTTTTTTACGAGAAGTAGCTTGCTTTGATTTGGCTACATTCGCACTAAAACGACGAATAAATTCTTCTAATTCTTGTTTCTTTTCTTCAGCCTTTTTGTTTTGTTGAGCACGTTGTTTAGCCGCTAATTGGCTTGATTCATACCAAAAAGTATAATTCCCTGAATAATGATTTATTTTACTAAAATCAATATCCGAAATATGTGTACAAACTGAATCTAAAAAGTGTCTATCGTGTGAAACTACAATTACGGTATTTTCATAATTTGCCAAGAAATTTTCTAACCAAGCAATCGTTTCAAAATCCAGATCATTGGTAGGCTCATCCATAATCAGTAAATCTGGATTTCCAAAAAGAGCTTGCGCCAAAAGCACTCGTACTTTAATTTTCCCTTCCAAATCACCCATCAATGTATAATGATTGTCTTCTGTAATTCCAAGATTTGAAAGCATTGAAGCTGCATCAGAATCGGCATTCCAACCATTCATTTCTTCAAATTGCACTTGCAACTCCCCTATTCTATCTGCATTTTTATCATTATAATCCAAATAAAGTTCGTCCATCTCCTTTTTGATGGCATACAATACTTTATTACCCATCATCACGGTTTCCAGTACCGTGTGTTCGTCAAACATATTGTGGTTTTGATTTAAAACCGACATACGTTTTCCAGGTTCCAAATGAATATGTCCCGAAGTTGGATCCATATCACCCGCTATTATTTTAAGAAAAGTTGATTTTCCAGCACCATTGGCTCCAATAACTCCATAAATATTACCGTGTGTGAAGGTTGTATTTACTTCGTCGAACAAAATTCGTTTGCCAAACTGAACTGATAAATTATTGACTGTTAACATGAATGTCTCTATTATTAAAATTTTCTGCAAAAGTACAAAAAAATGTCGATTTTTTTTATTCTAAAAAACAATTAGTTTATCTTCAATTTTCCACGAAGCTATGTTCGATTATCGACCTATTCAGCAAACACTTAAAAAAAATAAACCATATCCAAAACCAAAAAACCTGGTAACGAATTACCAGGTTAAGAATATTGTTTTCACAGAAGAAAAACAACATTAATTCAAAATAAAAAAATTATATTAAAATACAAATAACCAAACTCAATCTTAAGAATTACTACTTTTATTTTTGAATTTAAATTAAGCTTGAACTAACTTTCGCAAGCTATTATATACCGCTAATTCAACATCAGCATGTTCTTTTGAATTACACTTCTCTAATAGATTATTTAATAAAGAAGAATCTACGTTTTGTTTTTTATTAATTTTAAGCAATAATTGCTCTGACAAATCATTCACCTTTTTTGATATAGGCAAAAGGGGTTGAATAAGTGGTGCATTCCCACTTAATTGAATTAAATCAGAATTCATCTTAATCCATTTATTTAAATAATTAGCTATTTCTGATTGATTTTCAATAGTTTTATTATTCAAATAAGTATTTACTGCTAAATCAAATCCTAAAGCATCTGTTGCATCCGGAGTACAAGCATCGGCAAATAATGACAGTGGCGAATACATTTGATATTCTGTTCCTCCTGTATTTCTTGAATACTTTTTGAGCGGCTCACAAATATTGGATAAATCTTCTAAGGCAACATTCTTTTGATTATTACTGATGTTTCTCAATAAAGCTTCTTTACTTTTAATGTGGGTCAAGCCAAGCTCTTCCAAGCGAAACGAAACCGTTTTAAGCCTTTTGCGTAAACTTGTAATATCGGTAACCGCTTCATTGGACCACAAACGTTCTGCTATCGCTGCAGTTCTTGGCCAAATTCTGGAATCAATTGTACTAGCAGTAACTAATTCCGTCCACATTGTAGCTTCACCTCCAAGAATTCTTGCTTTTTCCTCTTCTGTAAGCAATATATTCTTTGGCATCGGATCTACTCTATAATGGTCTTCAACGCTAAACATTAAATCAATATAATACCCATTGGACAAAACGGTTTTGTATCCGTCTTTTGCAGCATCTACAAGAGATTTACCGGCAGACACTCCTTCATTAACCCCTTTCCAGGAATGAATAATGGCATCTTTTGACATGTTCTTGGTCATTATCTCTTCCCAACCCATTAACTCCTTGTTATGTTTTTTGAGCATTGGAATCAATTGCATTGTAAAATACGTTTGCAATTCATGGTTGTTTGCTAGATTGTGCTTCTTTTTGAATTCTTGAATTTTAGGATTCGAATCCCAATCTTTTCCTTCATTTTCGTCTCCACCTATGTGGAAATACTTCCCTGGAAAAAGTGGACAAACTTCATCAAAAAATTCGCCTAACAACTGATATGTTTTAGGGTTTGAAGGATCTAATGTTGGTGAAAAAATACCAGCATTTCTCTCAATAGCATACATTTGTATCTGAGTAGTTTGTTGTCCTTTTTCATTAGAACTTGAATTCATATTTACAACTTTACTTCCAATTTCTGGATAAGCAGTCAATATAGCAGATCCATGACCGGGCACATCAATTTCTGGAACTACAAGAATCCCTCTATCGGCAGCATATTTCACAACATTTTTAATTTCTTCTTGTGTATAATAATTCCCATCCGATGCCATTTGAATTAATTTCGGATGTTTTTTCATTTCAATTCTCCAACCCTGATCATCTACCAAATGCCAATGAAAAACATTCATTTTTACTGCTGCCATTCCATCTAGATTTCTCTTAATGACATCAACTGGCATAAAATGTCTTGCACTATCAATCATTAAACCTCTCCAGGTAAATCTAGAGAAATCAGAAATTTTCACATTTGGTAAATAAAATGAATTGCTATTATTTTGCACCAATTGTAATACTGTTTCCAAAGCGTGTAATGCTCCTAAATCGGTAGTTGCATTAATAGTTATTTTATTATTTGCAATTTCAAGTAAATAACTTTCATCTTCATATAAATCTATTTTTCCGTTACGAACACAGTTAATTTGTAGTTCAGCAGTAGGAATTTCGTTTAAACCTGTTATAAATCCTTGGTTAAAAAACAAACCTGTCCTTCCATCCAATCGTCGTAAAAAATTGGTTACACCAACAAATATCCTTGAATTTGGAGCTCCAGTAATATTCACTTTAAAGTTCTTGGTTAAAGCAAAAGTCCCATCTGTCAATGTTAAATTTTGAGGCCATGGCATAACATCTAGTTGCTCTTTTTTAATTTGGGCAGAAGTGATAAAAGTGGCAAACAGAAAAATTATTAGGTATTTCATTTTTGTTATTGCGATTAATTGACAATCTAATTAGGGGGATTTTAAAAAAGTACGAACCAAAATCAAAAAAAAATATGCTTACTGAAATCAGTTCTGTACTTTTAAAACAAACTCAACTCATTTTTTAATACTCGAAACGTTTAAAAGCTTCAATGGCCTCATATTCTGCAAGACCTAAATCATCATATAATTTTGCAGTGTTTTTGTTTCGATCTTCGGCTCTTACCCAAAACTCCCTAGCATCGTTCCCTTGAAACATCACTCTATCTTTTTGAGATTGGTGATATAAGATAGCTTGTCTTTTCATCATAACTTCATCTGGACTTAGTGGTACAGCCATATCAATTTCGTGAATGTCCCATTCGTGCCATGCGCCTCTGTACAACCACAACCAACAATCGTTCATGTATAGTTCCGATTTCAATTCGCCCATTGCGGCAAAAATGGCATTCAAACATACTTCGTGGGTTCCATGCGGGTCTGCAAGATCACCGGCAGCAAATACTTGATGTGGTTTTATTTTGGCAATAATATCTTTTACGATCGCAACATCCTCTGACCCTAATGGTTTCTTTTGAACCACTCCTGTTTCATAAAATGGAAGATCCAAGAAATGAGTATTTTCATCTTTCAATCCAATATATCTGGTAGCGGCATAGGATTCACGTCTTCGGATAAGTCCTTTTAATTTACGAACTTCCAACGAATCCATTTCTCCTTGAGACTTTGCATTTATAATGTCAATCACCGATTGAAAATTAATACCCGTTCTATCTTCACCAACAAAATCATTGCACACTTCGGCAAATTTCAATGCTTCATCGTCTGTAACTGCAATGTTTCCTGAGGTTTGATACACCACATGTACCTCATGGCCTTGCTTAATTAATTTGGCAAATGTTCCTCCCATAGAAATTACGTCATCATCTGGGTGTGGACTAAAAAGAATTACTCTTTTTTGTGCTGGTTCAGAACGCTCCGGTCTATTGGTATCGTCTGTATTTGGTTTACCGCCTGGCCATCCCGTAATGGTATGTTGCAATACGTTAAACATATTAATATTCAAGTCGTAAGAAGAACTACCAGCGGCCAAAAGATCTGACATTCCATTATTGTTATAATCTCTATCTGTCAATTTCAAAATAGATTGATTTGTTTTTTGACATAGCCAAACAATCGCTTTATTTTTTAATTCTTGAGTCCAAAGACACTCTCCTACCAACCAAGGAGTTTCCAATCGCGTCAATTCTGATGCGGCACCTTCGTCTAAAACAAAAGTGGTATTTTTATGATTTTGTAAAAAAGTCGCAGGAACTTCAGAGCTGATTTCGCCTTGGATTGTTCTTTTTATAATGGACGCTTTATTTTGTCCCCAAGCCATCAAAACGATTCTTTTGGACCTAAGGATTGTGGAAACTCCCATGGTAATCGCTCTTTTAGGAACATTACCTATTCCATTAAAATCTCCGGAAGCATCCACTTTTGTGATATGATCCAAAGTAATAATACGAGTTCCTGAGTTGATATGCGAACCTGGCTCATTAAATCCAACGTGACCTGTGCGTCCAATTCCTAACAATTGAAAATCAAGTCCGCCTGCACTTTTAATTTTTAATTCATAATCAACACAAAACTGATTCAAATCTTCAATAGCAACAGTTCCATCCGGAATATTTACATTTTCAGGATTAATATCTACATGATTAAAAAGGTGTTGATGCATAAAGTAATGATAACTTTGGTTACTTTCCTTTGGCATAGGATAATACTCATCTAAGTTAAAAGTCACAACATTGGCAAAACTTAAGCCTTCTTCTTTGTGCATACGAACCAATTCTTGATACACTTTTATAGGAGAAGACCCCGTTGCCAAACCTAGAACACATGTTTTGTTCTTTTCTTGCTTGGATCGAATTAAATTAGCTATTTCGTGCGCTACAACTAGTGAAGCTTCACTAGAATTTTTAAAAATTACATTGTGAATTTTCTCAAAACGGGTTTCTTCAAATTGCCCGGCTGTTTTAAAGGCTATGTCTTTTTTTAAAGTTGCTGTAGTAATCATGACGTGTTTATTTATATAATTAATTTTTATTTTTCTTAAAAAATAAAATGTTTATTTAGTGATTTATAACTCTTAAAATATAGTCTCATTTACTATAAAAATTGGAGGGGATGGTAGTTTTACCTTTAATTTTTGGTACTGTTAATTCTTATTCTCACTTCTTATTCTCACTTCTTATTCTCACTTCTTATTCTCACTTCTTATTCTCACTTCTTATTCTCACTTCTTATTCTCACTTCTTATTCTCACTTCTTATTCTCACTT
>Ga0184629_10000571_pt1 | contig 16407 bp, 14 predicted proteins | sample PLM4_32_b1_FD_133158 | JGI IMG/M metagenome (GOLD analysis project Ga0184629, IMG submission 133158) | Groundwater sediment microbial communities from an aquifer in East River, Colorado, USA - PLM4_32_b1 | ecosystem: Environmental > Terrestrial > Soil > Riparian zone | place: USA: East River... | reverse complement strand
TGTGCCCACCTTGAGCCAGGGTCGGCTGGTCGTGCATGCGTGGCGCTAGTCGACGCCAGGCCAAGGGGGCGCTGCGCTAGTCGTGTGAACGACGCATCTGGTCGCCCGAGAGCGACTGGTACAGCTGATCGATCGCGCGCACCATGTCGCCAACCTCAAATCGCTGTGCCGCCCATTCCCGTCCGGCTCCGGCGAGCCGGTCGGCGAGCGCGGAGTCGGTGAGGAGTCGGGCGGCGGCGCTCGCGAGGGCTGCCGGGTCCTGCGCTGGCACGAGGAGGCCGCCCCGTTCCCCCGAGTCGACCGCTTCCTGAACGCCATCCACCGCGGCAGCCACCAACGGCACGCCGGACAGCATCGCTTCGACGACACTCCGCCCCAGCCCTTCGAACACCGACGTGTGCAACACGAGGTCGGCTGCGGCGAGCAATCGTGGAATATCCGCGCGATACCCGAGGAGCCGGACCACTGGAGAGAGTTCCAGGTCCCGGATGAGTGCGCGGACTTCCGGCTCGAGCGACTCGCCCACGGAATCCTCTCCTACTAACGCGAACCGAGCCGAAGGAAACTGATCGGCGAGGAGGCGGCAGCCCTTCACGAACGTGAGCGGGTCCTTCTGGCGGTTGAGCCGTCCGATCCACAACACGAATTGTTCGGACACTGCGAGGCCGAGCTCGGCGCGACAAGCCACACGATCGGGCCGCGCCAGGAATCTGTCCGTCTCGACGCCGCTGTAGATCGTCGTGTACTTGTCGGGCGTGCCGATGCCAGCGTCCACGTACGCCCTCGTATTGAGGGTCGAGACCGTGATGATCTTCGTCGTGAGCGGGGCGATCGCACGTTCGGTGATCCGGTAGAGCCAGTTCACGAGCCGGCTCGTGGATGCCGCGAAGGAAATGGTGTGCGCGGTGTGGACGATCACCGGAACACCGGCGAGTCGCGCGACCAGGCGACCGACCACGCCCGCCTTGGAGTTGTGCGTATGGACGATGTCGTAGCGCTCGTGCCGGATGAGCCGATACAAGTCCCACATCGCACGGGTGTCACGAATCGGGGCGACCGGCCGTACCAGCGACTCGAGCGGGATGAGACGCACATGTGGTGCCACCGACGAGGTGTCCGGGTCCGCAGCGCCGAAGGCGAGATGCACCTCGTAGCGACGCTGGTCGAGGAGATTGACGGTATAACGGGTATTGTCCGCCGCGCCCGACAATCGGGGCAACGTGGTGATGAGGTGCAGCGCCTTGAAACGACCCACCCGCATCAGGCTCGGCGCCGGGCGAGCACGCCGAGTCCCGCGGCGATCCGGGCAGCGCCGGGACGCCGAGCCATGAAGTAGTCCAGGTACTTGATCGGCACCGAGAGCCACGCGGCGATGAACTTCGCGATCAGGGCCAGAGATGGGCTGCGAAACCATGCCGCCGGATACTCGCGCAGGATCCAGCTCAACGCCGAGTTCGGCCCGACGCAGACCTCCCGCTCGAAGATGTCAAAACGATGCAGCAAGATGTCGAGGCCGCGGAACGTGAACCGCTGAAAGTCGTCCGGGTCGGCGTGAAAGCCCTCGAGAAACGGCACTTCGATGAAGACAAGTCCCTGCGACCTGAGCACGCGATGGATCTCGCGCACCACCAGCCTGGGGTAGGGGACGTGCTCCAGCAGCGCCGTGGCGATCACACAATCGAACGTACCCGCCCCAAACGGCAGGCGGGCCGCGTCGGTGCGGACTCCAGGCGTGGTGACCGCCAGATCGCATCGGATGGCCCCCGGCAGATTCCGGCTCCCACAACCGAGGTCGAGCACACGGTGAGATGCCGGCGGGCACAATGCGAGAACGTGCTCCAGCAGTCTCCCGGTGTTCACGGTCGGAGTGGGAGGCTTGAGCCACTTCAACCATGCGGCGCGCCGCAGCAGATCCCGTTGGAGATCTTGCGTGGAAGAAAGCTGCACCTGGTTCATCGCGCGGGATTCAGGGAGACACGCTGCGTGGCTTCCGAAAGCCACAAGTGCAGTGTGATGATCGCCCAGAGCACCCGGCTGAAATCGGCCCGGCCCGCGATATGATCCTCCGCCAGCCGGGACGCGCGGTCGTCGGACAACGCCCCGAACCGCCTCAAGACCTCGGACGACGCCCCACCGCGCGCCAGGTCCCGCAATGGACCGCGCAGCCACGAAGCAAGGGGAACGCGGAATGTGTGTTTCGGCCGCCGGTGGATGTCCGGAGGCAACAACGTCCGCGCAAGTCGCCGCAACAGCACTTTGGTGGCCCGACCCCGGATCTTCCAGGAGTCCGGGAGCCCAAGCCCGAAGTCGACGACGCGGTAGTCCAGAAAGGGACAACGCGCCTCGAGGGATGCCGCCATCGTCATCCGGTCGACTTTCGTGAGGAGACCGTTCGGCAGCAATCCGGCCAGGTCATCGAGCTGCAAGGGAAGGAGCCGCGCCGTGGAGTGCGATCCGTGTCCCGTTGTGGGCAACCACTCGGCCTCCATTGCGGAATCTTCCACTCCCAATGCAGGCGCCGTCGCGACCGAGCGGCTCCACGCGAGGGCATCGGATCCTCCAGCCGACACCGCTCGCAGCACGCGTGACAGTCGGGAATCATCCTGGCGGCGCGGGCCGCGAGCGCGCAGCGTGGTCGCTGCGAGGCGCCGCAGCGGCCCAACCCGACCGGCCCAGCCCGATCCGAAGAGGGCCAGCGAGTATCGCTCGTATCCCCCGAACACTTCATCCGCGCCCTCGCCGGTGAGCGCCACCGTGACGGTCCGCCGAGCTTCCCGACTGAGGAGGAGGGTGGGCAGGGTCGCCGGGTCGGCGAGCGGCTCGTCCAGGGCCCACACGAGCGCCGGGAGATCACGGAAGCTCTCGGGGGCGACGGGAATCTCCTGGTGCTCGCACCCGAAGTACGCCGCCACCCGACGGGCGTACGGCGCCTCGTCGTGATCGCGCTCGCCGGGGAAAGCGATGTTGAAGGTGGGGATCTTCGCGCCCAGTCGTCCGGCGGCAATTGCGACGATCAGGCTCGAATCGAGTCCGCCGCTGACGAACGCTCCCACCGGGACGTCGCTGATGAGTCGCAACGCGACGGCGTTCTCGAGCAGGCCCTGGAGCGCCTGTTCGGCGGCTGCTTCATTCCTCGGACTCGGCGTGGGGGTGGGGGACCAGTACCGGCTGACCGTGAACCGGCCCGCTTCCCAGATCCCGGTGCACGCGGGAGGCAGCCGCCGGATCTCCGTTACCGGGGTGCGATCCCCCGGCATGTACCCGAGCGAGAGGAACGCTCGGCAGGCCGCTCCGTCCACCGTCCACGATCGCCCCGGCAGGGACAAAAGGCTGCGCAGCTCGGAGGCGAAGGCCAGAGTCCCACCAGTGATTGTGTAATACAGCGGCTTCTTCCCCAACCGATCCCGCGCGAGGAGCAACCGGCGGCGCGGGCGATCCCAGATGGCCAGCGCGAACATCCCATTCAGGTCGGCGGGAAAACCGTCGCCTGAGGTCTCGTAGGAGTGGAGGGCGACTTCGGTATCGGAGTGGGTCGCGAACGTATGTCCCAGCTGCTCCAGCCGCAGCCGGGCGTCTTGAAAGCCGTACAGCTCGCCGTTACAGATGCCGAGGATGTCGCCGGTTTCGTTGCACAGCGGCTGGTGACCGCCCGCGAGGTCGATGATGCTGAGACGGCGGATCGCGAGACTGCAGTCGGCGTCATGGAATTCGCCGGCGTCGTCGGGACCGCGGTGCAGCAGCCGGCCCTGCATCACCCGCACCGACTCGGCGCGCTGCGGTATCGCTCCGACCGCACCCGCAATCCCGCACATCGATCATGTCCTCACGGGAGGCCGGCTACCGATCCAGCAAGACCAGCACTCCGGCCCGTGCGCCAAGCCCGAGGAGGAAAGCCAGCACGACCAATGTCGGGATGCCGGGGCCGTCGGGCCGGCTCGACGCGAACGGTGGGTCAATCACCGTGATCGTTGGGGTGTCGTTGACCTCGTCGATGCGGGTCGTCTCGAGCTGCTTCGAGAGGGTGGTGTAGAGCTCCTGGCGAAGGTCGACCTGGCGCTTGAGCCGGGTCTCTTCGAACAGGAGCTGCGGCGAATCGACCAGGCGCCGGTTCTGCTCGTAAAAGTGCCGCAGCTGATCCTCGGCGTCGTGCAGGCCCTGCAGCGCGTCGGCGACGCGCGTCTCCAGAAACACACGCGTCTGGCGCGCCTGGAGCCGGCGGGTGCTGACGTTGAACGCCTGGACCTGGCGGATAAGGAGGGCGGCGATCCCTTCGGCGGCGACGGGCGTCGGTGCCAGCACCGTAATGGTCACCACCGAGGTGCGGGGATCGGCCTCCGCGCCGATGCGTCGTCGCAGACGCTGCAGCGTCCGGTCGACGCCCGCGCGTGTCGTGTCCAGATTGGGCCGGAAGATCTGCCGCACCGTGACCGCTTCCCCCGGCCGGAGCGTCACGTTGCTGTCGAGCAGCGGCGCCAGCAGCCCGGTGGTCAGGACCAAGTCGCGGTAGAATTGGGGAGAGCGGTCCACGCTGCCCCCAACGTCGAGCCCGAATTGGGCGGCCAGTGCTCCCAGCCCGGTTGGGAGGTTGCGAGGTTTGGTCTGTTCGGGCACGAACGAAGCGCGGGCTTGGTACCGCCTTGGCTTGAGGAGTCCCACGCCCGCCCCGGCGACGGCCGCCACCAGCCCCCAGGCCACGGCCGAGCGCCAGTGCCCTCGGGCTCGCGTGACGATGTCGTCAAACGTGATGGCCCAGGAGGTCACAGCTTCGTCACCACCACGACGATCGTCACCGCGCTCGCCAGGATCTGCGCGATCGCCCCGAATAACGCGATGTAGTCAGTCTTGCGTTGAGTCGGATCCTCCATCGGCACCAAGACCTCGGAGCCCGGCCCCGGCTTCGGGGCACCGCCGCCGAACAGTCCGCCGTGCCGCGTGCGGACCTCACCGTTGGCAAAGCGCACGCTCACCGCGCCCTTATCGGCGTGCGGGGCGAAGCCGCCGGCGGCGCTCAGGTAGTAGTCCAGGTTCGCCCCGCGCCGCCACAACACGCTCCCGGGCGAGTTTACCGCGCCGCTCACCTTCACGCTCGGCTGGTACTCGGGGACGTTGATGGAATCACCCGGCTGGAGGGTCACGTTGGCCGACGACGTCGAGTCGCGCAGTGCGCCCGCCAGGTCCACGTTGATGCGCCCTACCTGGTTCTGCGAGCGCACGAACCGGATGCCCTCGGCGTACGCCTGATTGGTGAGCCCGCCGGCGCGGCCGATCACATCCGAGAGCCGGTCGCGCTTGGTGCGCAGCGAATACACGCCGGGATAGCGCACCTCGCCCGCCACGACCACGGTGCGTTGGTAGTCGAAATCGGGCTGGCGCAGGATCAGGACGTTGTCGAACGGCTCGAGCGTCACCTCGGGCGCGCCGCCGGCGGGGAAGGGCAAGCCGGGCGGTCCGACGTAGCGGCCCAGGGGATCGCGATCGAGCAGGTAGGTGGAGTCGAGCGGCACCCGAATCGTGGTGGCGAGCTGGCCCGCCGAGCGGTCCGTGGGGAGCCGCGCGATCTCGGCCTCCTTGAGGTACGCCCCCACCCGCGGACCACGGGCCAGCATCATCAGCGCCCGGAGCGTCAGCCCCGCTCGCCAGGGGAAGATGCCCGGTTTGTTCACCATGCCGGCGACAGAGACGGTGTACTGGGAATCGACCGGCGGCAGCGAATCGACCGCGACGGAATCGCCATCGGCGAGCGCCACCGGGGGCACGGCGACCCCGCTCACGCCACCGGTATCCGCCGCCACGAGCGCCACATCGATCGCCGCCCGGGCAGGCGCCGGCGGGCGGCGCTCCCCGGCCGGGAGGAACCGGTGGATGGTGACCCGCTTCAGCTCCGCGTCGGGCCGGAACCCGCCGGCCGCGGTCAACAGATCTGCCAGGGTCTCGCCCGGCTTGATGGCATAGATGGCCGGCCGGCTCACCGCTCCGGTGACTCGCGCTCGCTGGCCGTGCGCCGGCACGAACACGACGTCACCGGTCTCGAGGCGCACGTCGGCCTTCGTGTCGCCGTGCAGCAGGTAATCGTACAGATCGAACGTGGCGACGAGCCGGCCCGTACGCCGTACCGCGACCTGCCGCATGTCGGCCCGGTCGGTAATACCGCCCGCCGCGTACAGGCTCGTGAGCACAGTGCCGAGGGAGCTGATCTGGTAGGCGCCGGGCTGACGCACTTCGCCCGTCACGTAGACCTGATTCGCGCGGACGTTGGCGACTGAGACGTCGAAATGGGTGGTCGCATTGCTCCGGCGCACGCCGGAGTAGACCCGCGACAACCGCGTGAACAGGACGTCGCGCAGCTGGTCGACCGTCAGGTTGGTGACGAAGATCTGTCCCACCTGTGGGAGCAGCACGAACCCCTCGCGCGTCACCGGGAGGGCATAGCTCAGCTCCACGTCGCCGGTGAGGATCAGGACCAATTGGTCGCCGGGACCGAGGTGATAGTCGGGTGGCACAGGGCCGGCGAGCAGCGGCAGGAACTGCGTGGTCGTGCGGCGAAACGCGTCCACGCCGAAGATGAGACTGGTGGATTCAGGCTTCGATCCCGCGGTGAGCGCCCGGACGAACCCGGTGTCGAGCGGGAGGTTCGTGAGGCTCACCGAGATCGGCTGCAGGCCGATCGCTTGAATCGCCGCGACCTGGTCCACGGAAATCGCGGGCTGCCCCCCCTGGGGACTCTCGGCTCCCAGGTATGCGTCGAGCAGGGACGGCGGATAGCCCGACGCCTGAAGCCGAGCGCGGATCTGGTCCGGCGTCATCCCCGAGCCGAGGATGCGGTTGCGAATCTGGGCTGCGAGGCCGGGATTCTGTTGCAGCGCCTGCTGCAGGGCCGCCTCCGCCTGGGAGGGCGGGGGAAGGGCTGGGACTTGGGCGCCGACCACCTCAACCGGCGCACCAAGGAGCGTGATGCACAGAGCAGCGAGTTTTGGTGCGCCGAAGCGCGCCCGTGCCGTATTCGATGGATTAGGGGTCATGAGGCGCCCGAAAAGATGAGCGCTAAGCCACGGTGAGTCAAGGTGTTATGCGAGGAACGTGCGATAGACGTTCGCTGTCAGCTCCGCTGTCCTCCGCCACGTGAACCCCTCAGCCCGGTTCATTCCGAGGGCGATCAACGCCTCGCGCCGGTCCTGGTCCTCTGACAGCTCGACCAGCGCCTGGACGTACGCCGCAGGGTCGCGTCCGTCGACGATGACGGCGGCGTCTCCCGCAACCTCGCGCAGGCCGCCGGCACCGGACGTCACCACCGGCAGACCCGACGCGAACGCTTCCAGCACCGGGAAGCCGAACCCTTCGTAGAGCGACGGGAACAGCAGCACGTCGGCGGCGCTGTAGGCCCGGCGCAGCGTACTCTCGTCCGCTGCGGGGACGCTGCGCAAGAAGCGGCGCAGACCGAGTCGCTCGACCAATTGCTCCTGCTCGGCCGTCAGGCGGCCGCCGACCTGCAGCAGGTGAACGTCCACCCCCACCTCCATCCGCAACCGGGCCACGGTCTGGATGACGAGCGGGACGTTCTTGCGGTCGACGGTGGATCCCACGTGGAGCACCACGAACGCCTCCTCCGGGATGCGCCAGTCGCGTCGGCCGCGCTCGCGTCCTCCGGGGGCTTCCCGGAAGAAGGCCCGGTCCACGCCGAAGGGGACGACGTGGATCTTTTTGTCGTTGCCCAGCCAGGTGGCGAGCTCGCGGCGCAGCCATTCGGTCCCCACGAGAAACGCGTCGGCGGCGCGCAGCGCCTTGAGGGTGCGCCGCAACAACCGGTTGCGGAACGACTCGGCGAGGCCGCCGGTGGGCGAGCGCAGCACGATGACCGGCATGAGGTCGTGCACCGTGATGACCACGGGTCGCCGGCCCGCGCGGAACAGGAGGTGCGCGTAGGTATGGTCGAGGATGTGTACGACATCGGCGCGCTTCGCCTGGCGGCCGAGGCGCAAGGGATAAAAGAAGAAGCGCGCCGCGAACCCCTGCGGTCCGCGCAACGGCCCGGGCAGCACCACCCGGGAGGCATCGAGGGGCTGATTCCACCAGCGGGTGTAGCTGCCGGAGGTGCGACCGTCGGGGCCGGCGTCGCGCGTCAGCTCGCCGATGTGCGCGGCGAGCCGGATCTCGAACCCCGGGTCGCCGCTCTCGAGCCAGTCGTGCAGGCGGTGGGCGTACTTGTCCATCACCGCCGCGCGGTCCAAGGGGAGGTCGGGGACGAGCAGGACGCGGGACATGGGCTAGCGTGGTCCTCGGGTCTTGAGCGATTGCCAGAAGGCGAGGGTGCGCTCCGCGACGGCATCGTCGCTGAACAGCTCGATCGCCCGCGCGCGCGCCGCGCGGGCGAGGATCGCCCGCCGATCGGCATCGAGCACTTCACCGATCGCTCGCGCGAGCGCCGCGGCGTCGCCGGGCGGGGTGACGATCCCGGCCGCACCGATGAGCTCCGGCAGCGCACCGGTGTCGGAGCCGATGACGGCCACTTCGTGCGCCATCGCCTCGATCAATGTCGTCCCGGTGGGCTCGTTCCACGTCCCCGACGGCCGTGAGGGGGCGACAAGGACGTCCCAGGACGGCCACTGCAGGGCGAGCTGCTCGGGCGGCAGGGCGCCCACCCAGTGCACCCGTGCGGCGAGCCGCAGCTCACTGGCGAGGCGCTCGAGGCGCTCGCGCTCCGGGCCGTCGCCCGTCACGATCAAGCGCCACGTCGCGTGCCGGTGCAGCGCCAAGGCCCCAAGCAAGGTATCGAGCCCGCGGTGCGGCACCAAGCGGCCGACGAACCCGATGGTCAACCCGTCGTGCACGTCGTGCGAGGGTATCGGCGGGATGGCGGCGCCTTGCGGCGGTACGACGCCGACGGGCAGGGCGGGGGCCTCGCGTTGGACCAGGGTGGCGGCTCCGGTGCTCGCCGCCAGCACGCCCGCGAGGCGCCGCAGCGTGCGCCGCCGACGCCAGCGGTCGAGCCACGATCGGTCCCCGTCCACGTTGGCGGAGGTCACGAGCACCGTCGGCACGTGCATCCGTGCGGCGAGACGGACGAGCTGGCGCGCCAGGGCGGTTTCCGGCTCCGCTTCGACCTGCACCAGCTCCGGCCGCTTGTCGCGGACCAACGCCGCCAACGCGCGGGAGGCGAACTGTGCTTGCGCGGGGTCCCCCACGTTGCGCATCGCGATGGGGAAGACCTCGAGCCCTTGCTGGCGCTCCCAGGTGGTTTCGCGCGTGCGGTCGAGCGCCGGATCGCGCCACCGTTGCGGCACGGCCACCGTCAACTCGAGTCCCCGGCCGGCGAGCGCGCGCAGCTTGCCGCGAGCCGAAGGCTCGATGAACACGTGGCCGGCGATCAGGACGCGGTGCATGGAAGGGCAGAATGCAGAATGATGATTGCAGAGGGGCACGCGATGGAGACCTCGCGAACCGGGCGCGGCGACTCACCCATTCAGCATTCTCCATTCGGCATTCTGCATTGAAAGTGGGCGGTACAGGACTCGAACCTGTGACCTCCGGTATGTGAGACCGGCGCTCTAACCAGCTGAGCTAACCACCCGGACTGCTAGTAGGCTGAGGTGCGAAGGCGCTTAGGCCCACTCGGCACGGCACAAGCTAACCCTGGACCGCGTGGGCGTGAAGCGGGATGAGAGAAACCCGTCAACACCTCGTTGACGGGTTCACTCCGGGAATCGTCCAAACGGTGGCCCGACTGGTGGGCGCGCGCCGACTAAATCTCGGTTCTCCGGTGTGCGATCAAGCGCAGCAGTCCCTTGATGCCCATGTGGAGCACGAGGTAGGCGAGGATCGCGATGACGATCGGGAGCGCCAGCGTGGAGCCTTCAGCCGTCGGGCTCGCCACGATTCCCCGAAACATCGCGTAGAAGGGATCGGTGATGCCGCGGATGAATTGTACGAAGCCGGCGCTGGAGTTCGCCCCGATCAAGGCGAGGACGAGCCGAATCGCCAGCAAGGTGTACACGGCGTAGAAGGCGTAGTCGACGACCTGCGCGACGCGCGTCAGGCTGCGCGCGCGACCCGCTTCGCGATCGGAGCCGACGACCTCATCGATCGCCTTGCCGCGAAATTTCTCGGCGACCTGGTCCATCCGCTGACCTTCCGTGCGTGTCGCGTGCTCGGCTCGCTCGGCAATGTCGGCGTTCACATCGCGGTCGACCTGCGACTTGACCGAATCGTGCAGGACCGCGCGACGGGCTTCGCCGACGGCCACCTTGTTGTCTTCCATGGCTGCTCCTCTATGAATGTCGCGATTCGACGTGCTGATCGAACCGATCTCACCACCATCGAGGATACTCCAGACTATCGCCACGGGTATGGCCCGGAGGGATGGAAAGAGACCTACATCCGTTGAGGGATGGTGTGCGGGAAGGGACGCGGGAACAGGATGGGCCCTCCAGGATTTGAACCTGGGACCGACGGATTATGAGTCCGCTGCTCTAACCACTGAGCTAAGGGCCCGGAACGACCGGCAGAATGTAATCACAGCAATCCGCCCCGCCGCAACCGCCCTACCTGATCCTGCGCCGAGTCGTACGCCGCGAGCACCTCGGTCGGGGTGACCGTGGCCACGCCGGCCTTGCCGACTTCGATCCCCGCGGCGTAGGTGGCGAGCTCTGCCGCCTCGCGCACCGAAGCGCCGGCCGCCAGCGCGGTGCCGACCCACGCGGTGACGGTATCCCCCGCACCGGACACATCGTACACCCCGCGTGACAAGGCGGGGATGCGGGTGAGCTGGCGGTCCTTGGTCAGCAGGCCCATGCCCTCGGCGCCGAGCGTCAACAGCAGGTTGTCCACGCCGAGCCGGTCGAGGACTTCGGGGAGGGCGTCGGGGTGCGCCAGATCGACCGCCGCGCCCATCGCCTGCTCGAGCTCGCGCCGGTTGGGCTTGAACACCGTCGCACCGCGGTACGCGAAGAAGTGCCGGAACTTGGGATCGACGACCACCGGCACGCCGCGCCGCCGGGCCGATCCCATGGCGCGCTCGATGACGGCGGGGGTGAGCGCCCCCTTGTTGTAGTCCTCGATGAGCAGCGCGTCGGCGTCCGCCATGGCACGCTCGAGCGCGTCGGCCAGGGCGAGGGCGGAGCGGTCGGGGACGGGGTCGTCCACTTCCTCGTCGATGCGTACGACTTGTTGGCCACGGGCGACGACGCGCGTCTTCGAGGTGGTGGGCCGCTCGGGCACGACGACGAGCCAATCGTCGCCGAGCCGGTGTTGTGCGAGCTCTCCTCGCAGCGAGTCACCGCGGGCGTCATCGCCGATCGGCGCGACCAGCCGGCCCTCGGCGCCGATCGCCGCCACGTTGGCAGCGACGTTGCCCGCTCCGCCGAGGGCGACGCGGCGCTGGCGCACGGTGACGACCGGCACCGGCGCTTCGGGAGAGATCCGGTCCACGTCACCCGCCAGGTACACGTCGAGCATGGCATCGCCCAGCACCACGATGCGCCGAGCGTCCATTTTCGCGAGCAGCGCTTCCAGACGGTCGCGCGTCAATTCCATGGGACTGGGACGGGGAACGAGGGACGAGGGACGAGTGGATGCATGCCGGGGGCAATCTACCGCGGTGTTATCATTGGCGCTGTCTTCTTCCCGGGAAACGAGCATGCGCGTGGAGCTGCGCCGCGGCGATCAGACGGAGACGGTGCATCGTGTGCACGTCGCCGTCGTCGATGCCGCGGGTGCACTGGTCGCGCGCGCGGGCGATCCCGGCCTCGTGACGTTCTGGCGCTCGGCCGCCAAGCCGTTCCAGGCGCTGCCGCTGGTGGCCGACGGCGCGGCCGATCGCTTCGTCCTCAGCGATGCCGAGCTGGCGCTGTGCTGTGCGTCCCATTCGAGCGAGCCCGGTCAGGTCGAGTTGGTACGCGAATTCCTCCGGAAGATCGGGTGTCGCGAGGATGACTTGCGGTGCGGACCCCACACACCGCTGGCCGAGCACGTGGCGAAGGACTATCAGACGCGTGGCGTGCAGCTCACCGCGGTGTACTCGAACTGCTCGGGGAAGCACACCGGCATGCTGGCGCTGGCCCGTTCTCACGGCTGGCCGACCGCGGATTATCACCGGCTCGCGCACCCGGTGCAGCAGCGCTGCCTCGAGGAGGTGAGCCGCTGGACGAGCCTGTCCCCGGACCAGATCGGCACGGCGGTGGACGGGTGTGGAGTCGTTTGCTACGCTCTGCCGCTGAGAAACATGGCGTTGGCCTATGCAAGACTGGGGATGGGGGACGAGGGACGGGGGAGGAGCGGGGACACGTCCCGCGTCCCTCCTCCCTCGTCCCGAGTCGTATCGGCCATGCTCCGCCACCCCGACCTGATCGCGGGCGAGCGCCGGCCGTGTACCGAGATGATGACCGCCTTTCCCGGGCGGCTGATCACCAAGGTGGGCGCGGAGGGTGTGTATTGCGCGTTGCTGGTACAGGAGGGACTGGGAGTGGCAATCAAAGTGGAAGACGGGCACGGGCCGGCTGCCGCACTGGCGATCGCGCGGACACTCGAGGAGCTGAGCCTGCGGCCGCAGCCGGACTCGCTCCGCGCCCGGCCGATCCACAACACGCGGGGCGAATCGGTCGGGGAGCTGCGCGTTTTCGGCTCCCTCGAGCGCTAGAACGATGACGGACAAACCCAGCGCATCCGCTAGCGTGTCGCCGTCACTCGATCCGCGGACGATCGCGTTGCTGCGGGTGGCGATGGCGGTAAGCCGCGGCGACGAAGGCGCGACGCGCGCGCGCATGCAGGCGTCGCGTGGGGCGGGCGTCTCCGTCCTGTGGATGGAAGAGCTGCTGCTCCAGAGTTTCCTCAATGTGGGGTATCCGCTCACGCTGGCGGCGTTCGCGATCTGGCGGGACGTGGCGGGGGCGACGCCGGCCGACGGCGGCGAGTCGTTGTTGCACGGCGAGCACGGGCGCTGGGCGACGCGGGGGGAGGAGCGGTGCGCCGCGGTGTACGGGCGGACCTACCACAAGCTGCTCCTGAACCTGCGCGCGCTCCACCCGGCGGTCGAATCGCTCGTGATCGTCGACGCCTACGGAAAGCTCCTCGGCCGGCCGGGACTCGATGCCGCGCGCCGGGAGCTGTGCACGCTGGCGGCGATCACGATGCTGCCGGCGCCGCGGCAGCTGCACGCCCATCTGCGGGGGGCGCTGAACCTCGGCTGGTCGAAGGAGGATGTGGACGCGGTGCTCGTGCTGGCGGAGCAGGAACTCGGCCCGCAACGGGCGTTGAAGGTGTGGGAGCTCTGGGCCGACGTCCGAGAGCGGAAACTGTGAGTGCAGAATGCAAAGTGACGAATGCAGAATGGCGATGGGAAGATCGTGTCACGAATCGACCTGAAGACGCGCACCAAGGTATTCGCCTTGGGTACGATCCGCCTGGTCGAGAGCCTGCCGCGGACTCGCACGGGGGAAGTCATCGGACGCCAGCTCCTGCGCTCCGGAACCTCTGTCGCGGCGAACTACCGTTCGGCCTGCCGCGCCAGGTCTCGAAGGGAATTCATTGCGAAGATGGGGATCGTTCTGGAAGAGGCTGACGAGTCACAGTTCTGGCTCGAGATCATTGGCGATTGTGGATTGGTCGGAGTTGACCGCGTGCAAACACTGTGTGCGGAAGCCGACCAACTCGTCGCCATAGCCGTTGCATCGATCCAGACGGCGCGAGGACGGCGCCGGTCAATTCTGCATTCATCACTCTGCATTCCACATTCCAGCTGATGTTCATCGATCGAGCCGTCGTCCATATCGTCGCAGGTGCGGGCGGCGCGGGCGCATCTTCCTTTCGCCGTGAGAAGTTCGTCCCCAAGGGCGGACCGGACGGGGGGGACGGGGGCTCCGGGGGCAGCGTGCTGGTGCGCGCCGATGCGAACCTCGCCACACTCCTCGACTACCGCTATCACACCCTGTGGAAGGCGGAGCGGGGCATACACGGCAAGGGCAAGCAGATGACGGGGAAATCGGGCGCCGATCTCGTCCTGCCCGTGCCGCCGGGGACGGAAATCCACGACGCGGAGTCGGGAGCCGTGTTGGGGGAGATGCTGCACGTGGGTGATACACTGCTGGTCGCCAAGGGTGGTCGCGGTGGGCGCGGCAATGCCCGCTTCGCCACGCCCACGCACCAGTCCCCGCGCGAGTGGGAGCCGGGCGAGCTCGGCGAGGAAAAGCGCATCGAGCTCGTGCTGAAGCTCATCGCCGACGTCGGCCTGCTGGGCGAGCCGAACGCGGGAAAGAGCACGCTGCTCTCGGTCGTCTCGGCGGCGCGGCCGAAGATCGCGGAGTATCCCTTCACCACGCTCGAGCCGCATCTGGGGGTCGTGGGGCTGTCCGATCAACGCAGCTTCGTCATGGCCGACATCCCGGGGATCATCGAGGGTGCACACGCGGGCAAAGGTCTGGGCCTGCGCTTCCTGCAACACGTGGAGCGCACCCGGATCGTCGCGGTTCTCATTCCGGCGGACAGCCCCGATCCGCAGGCTACCTACGATCTGCTGCGGCGCGAGGCGGGGCTCTACGGCGCCGAGCTCGCATTGAAGCCGCATGTCATCGTCATAACGAAGGCCGACCTGCTGCCGCCGGATGCCGCACCGCCGGAGGTCCGGACGGTCGACGGCGCGCCGGTGGTCCGTGTGTCGGCGGTGACCGGCGCCGGTCTTCCCCAACTGCTGGAAGCGCTGTGGCAGCGCCTGCGCGCGCCCGCGACGACGAGTTAGCGGCCTACCTGGCGCTCTCGCAGGTGCCGGGAATCGGGGCGGTGCGGCTGCGGACGCTCGTCGCGGCGTTCGGCAGTGCCGGGGGCGCGTTGCTGGCGCCGCAGGGGGCCCTCGCGGCGCTCCCCGGGTTCGGGCCGGCGGCGGCCGCCGCCGTGCGTGGCGCGCGTCGCCGTTCGGGTGAGGAGATCCTGGAGGCGTTGGAGCGCGTGGGCGCGGCAGTTCTCCTTTCCGGGGACGCCGCCTACCCGCCGCTGCTGGCGGAAATCAGCGAGCCGCCGGCGGTGCTGTACGTGTGGGGCGACATCGACTTGTTGACGCGTCCGTGCGCGGCGCTCGTCGGCAGCCGCGCGCACTCGCCCTACGGGGCCGAGGCGGCGCGCCTGCTTGCGTCGGGGGTGGCTCGCGCGGGGGCGGTCGTGGTAAGCGGCATGGCGCGCGGTCTCGATGCCGTCGCCCATCAATCCGCGCTCGATGCCGGAGGCACGACGGTCGGCGTGCTGGGGAACGGCTTCGGCGTGATCTACCCGGCCGCCAATCGTGCGCTGTACGAGCGCGTCGCGGCGCACGGGTGTCTCGTCACGGAGCTGCCGCCGGGCGAGCGTCCGCGGGTCAGCACGTTTCCGCGACGCAACCGTATCATCGCGGGCCTCGCCGGCGTCACGGTGGTGATCGAGGCGGCCGTGGGTTCCGGGGCGCTGATCACGGCGGATTGCGCACTGGATCAGGGGCGCAGCGTGCTGGCGGTACCTGGCCCCATCACCAGCGCGACCTCCACCGGGTGTAACAAGCTGATTCAGCAGGGGGCCAAGCCCGCGCTGACGGCCGCGGACATCCTGGAGGAGTTGGGCCTCGTTGCGCTGACCCCTGGAGCGGTGCCGCACGAGATCGCTCCCGCTCCCGCATGGCCGCCGGATTTGAATGCGTCTCAGCGATCGCTGTGCGAATCGCTGGGCGCGGCACCCGCCCACGTGGACGCGCTGGTGCGCGCGACAGGACTCGAGTCCGGCGAGGTCCTGGCCGCGCTTACGGAGCTCGAGCTGCGGGGGCTCGTGGTCCAGCGACCGGGGATGATCTTCCAATTGCAGAGTGGTGCATGATGAATGCAGAGCGTCGACGTTCGACATTCTGCATCCATCACTCTGCATTCGCTTAGATTGTCACTGGTGCACCATCTCTATCTCCACGTCCCTTTCTGCGCGCGCCGCTGTACCTATTGCGATTTCTCGATCGCCGTACGCAAGCGGATCCCGGCGGACGACTACGTCGCCGCGATCCGGGCCGAGGTCGACCAGGTCGGCGGGTTCGGGGCGCTCGAAACGATCTACCTGGGAGGCGGAACTCCATCCCTGCTCCCGCCGGAGGCGGTAGTAACGCTGCTTCAATACGTCTTTGCCCATACGTCTTCTCCCTACGCCGCCGAAGTGACGCTCGAAGCCAATCCCGAAGACGTGACGCCCGACGCCGCCCGCGCCTGGATCGCGGCCGGGATCAATCGCGTGTCGCTGGGCGCGCAGTCGTTCGACGATCGGGTGCTCGGGTGGATGCATCGCTCGCACGACGCCCAGCGGATCGGGATCGCCGTGGATACGCTGCGCCGTGCGGGACTGAACAACATCTCGCTCGATCTGATTTTTGCGCTGCCCGCCGAGCTGGGGCGCGACTGGCCCCGAGACCTGGACCACGCG
>Ga0184629_10000570_pt1 | contig 16409 bp, 15 predicted proteins | sample PLM4_32_b1_FD_133158 | JGI IMG/M metagenome (GOLD analysis project Ga0184629, IMG submission 133158) | Groundwater sediment microbial communities from an aquifer in East River, Colorado, USA - PLM4_32_b1 | ecosystem: Environmental > Terrestrial > Soil > Riparian zone | place: USA: East River... | reverse complement strand
TGAATTTCGAGCTCCCGGGGGGTCGGTCGGTCCGGATCAACGCGACCCCGTCGATGGCGCACCCGGAACAGTGCACGTTTACGGTGAGCGAACCGCTCTATTCCAACCACTCTGCATACTTCGGCGAGCGTGAGCACTCCCGGGGTTCACCGCTGATCGACGGGTTGTTCGCCATCGACGGCATCGCCGAGATCCTCGTGAACCACGACTCGCTGCGCCTGACGCTGGTGGGCGACTCGACCTGGGACGACAAGATCCCGGCGGTGGGTGTCGCCATCCGCGATGCCCTGGCGGCGGGCACGGATCCGATTTCGCCGGCGGTGACGGAGACACAGCTCCCGCCCGAAGAAGTGAGACGGCGCGTCCAGCAAGTGCTCGACGGCGTCATCAATCCCGCGGTCGCCGCCCACGGCGGCGTGGTGAGTCTGCTCGAAGTTACCGGCAACACCGTCTTTCTCGAGTTCGGCGGGGGTTGCCAGGGGTGCGGCATGGTGAGCGTCACCCTCAAGTACGGCGTCGAACGAACCATCCGCGAAGAGGTGCCGGAAGTCGGCGAGATCCTCGACACCACCGATCACGCGGCCGGTCGCAATCCGTACTACGCGCCGTCGTCCAAGTAGACCGCCCGCCGCAGCCATGAAGCCCCGCCTGCTCCTGCTGGTTCCGACGTCCACGTATCGCGCCGACGCCTTCGTGCGCGCCGCGCGGCGCCTCCCGGTGGACTTGAGCATCGCCTCGGAAACCGAGAGCTCTCTCTCGCACCTGCACCCGGTCGACCTTCCGTCGTTCGACTTCGACGACCCGATCGGCGCCGCGTCCCGGGCGCGGCGCTTCGCGCGCCAGACACCTGTGCACGCCGTGGTGGCGGTCGACGACCGCTCTGTGCTGGCGGCGGCCGCCATCGCCGAGGCGCTCGGCCTGCCGCACAATCCGATCGACGCGGTGCGCGCCACCGTCAACAAGTACCTCGCGCGCGAACGGATGCGGGCGGCCCGTGTGCCAACCCCGAAATACGCTCTGCTTTCGCTGCAAGCGCCGGTGCACGCACTCGCGTACGAGATGGAGCGCGCGGTCGGCTACCCCGCCGTGCTCAAGCCGCTGTCGATGTCGGCGAGTCGGGGCGTGGTCCGGGTCAACGACGCGATGGCGTTCGCGCCGGCGTTCGAACGACTCGCCCGACTCGTGCGGTCGGCACCGTCGCCGCACGACATGCTCGCGCGCGGCCACATCCTGGCGGAGTCGTACGTGGACGGCTGGGAAGTGGCCGTGGAAGGCATCGTGACCCGTGGGCGCCTCGACGTGCTTGCGATTTTCGACAAGCCGGATCCGCTCGAGGGACCGGTCTTCCCGGAGACGATGTACGTGACGCCCTCGCGCCTCCCGCCGGACGCGCAGCAGCGGATCGTGGAGACTTCCGCCGCCGCCGTGCGCGCGATCGGACTCGTGGACGGACCCGTCCACGTCGAGCTCCGCGGCAGCGACAACGCGGTGATCCCGATCGAAGTGCACGCGCGGTCGATTGGGGGGCTGTGCTCGCGCGTGCTGCGGTTCGCAGACGGGCGCTCGCTCGAGGACGTCATCCTCCAGCACGCCCTCGGACTCACCCAGGTTCCGCCGCGCGAAGCCCGCGCTGCCGGCGTCTGGATGATGCAGGCCCCGCGCGCGGGCCGATTCGAGTCGCTGCGAGGGGCGAGCGCCGCCGCCGAGGTTCCTGACGTCGAGGAGATCGTGGTGAGCGCGCGACCCGGACAGCACCTCACGCCGCTGCCCGACGGCTTTCTCTACGTTGGATTTGTTTTCGCCCGCGCGGACATGCCGGAACTGGTGGAGCGCGCGCTGCGCGCCGCGTTCGCGCGCCTCGAACCGATCATCGAGGACTTCAGCGCAGAAGCACGAGTTTGATCGATCGGGCGGCCGAACCCGCCCGCACCCGTAGAAAGTAGACCCCGCTGGCAGCCGCGCGGCCCCTCTCGTCCCGTCCCGTCCATTCCAGCGCCTGCGTGCCCGCTTCCATCACGCGCGCGGCGAGCACCACGACGCGCCGGCCCGCCGCGTCGTGGATCTCCGCACGAACCTCGCCGCGCGAGGGCACCACGAACGTGATCCGCACCGAAGGATTGAACGGGTTGGGAAAGGCGTGCAAATCGAGGTCGGGTGCGGCCGGCACCGGCCGGATGCCGGTGTAGAGTGCGTTGGTCAGATACTCGCCGTCGAGAACGGTGGGCAGCCGTTCGTCCCCATAGAAGACGTCGGACACCCCCTGGGCGAAGATGCGGAAGTGTGCGTCCGCCCGGCTGAGGTGAACGTTGGTACCGTCGTAAACGATCGCCGCCGGGCCGTCGTCGATTGCCACCATCACCCGCGATGCGCACACGAGGAGAGTCGCGTCCGCGAGCACATAGCCGCGCAGCTGGCCACCCGCGGTCCGGGCCACCCCCAAAATCGCGTCGGTCGCCGGCGGCCCCGTGCACGCCGTCCCCTGCGCCGACGGGTCGGCGATCGGCAGCGGCGGATCCACGGTCGTGGTTCGCGAAAACACGTAGTCCGTCACCCCGTTGGCCCAGCCGACGGTCGTGGTCGTCCCGGCGGGTCCGGCGACCGTCGCCACGGCCGGCTCCGCGTCGGCCACCCGCCGCGGGAGGAGCAGCACGGTGAAACGCAGCTCGACGGCGTCGATGCCGAGCTTCACCAGTCGTGAATTGGGGTCCTCGGCCTGATTGTCGAAGAGCGACACCGAGGCAGCGAGCTGGGAGCGCTGGGGACGCAGTGCGTGCAGGTCGAGGGCCGCCGCATTCCGGGACACCCGGATCGGGCCCGTGCCGCTCACGTCCACGCTCGCGTCGGCCGGAACGTGCATGCACCAGTCGTAGCGGTGGATGTCGTCGTCCTTTTTGATGTCATCTTGTATAACGAAGTACGGTATCGACCCGACGCCGCGAACCACGACGACCCGGCGCAAGGCACGCTCCACCGGGTTGGCGCCCGAGAACCCCCACGACCAGTCGCTCCACGGATACGGCACCCCGCTGTTGTTGTACGGGCTGTGCGTCGAGTAGGCGAGGCGCGCGTCCCCGCATACATAGTCCGCGAAGTCGCTCAAAATGTACGACGCGATGCGGCCGTCGGTTCCGATCGACGAACCGGCGTTGTGCTGCCCCATCCCGTCGATGCGAACCAGGTTGTGAGCTTCGGACTGTTTCGCGGTGGATCCGGCACCATGGTCGACCACGAGCTTCTCGCCGTACGCGGCCAGCGTGAATTGATTCTGGTCCTCCTGGGCGTGCCCGCCGCGAAACTCGCCCGAGTAGAAGCTGAACGCAACGTCGTCGGACGCCGCTCCGTCCGGCCAGCCGGTGCGAAAATAGTAGAGACCGCGCGCCTCCCACACCGCGCTCGGCGGCAACAGCGTTCCCGGGTTCGCCGGCGCGATCTCCCGGTGCCAGAGCACCGTCGCCGCCTTGTCGGCGTCGTCGAGCATGTCGTAACCGTAGGCGCCCGCCGCGTGCTCCCACACGTACGCCGCGATACCGCTGCCCCACTCCGACATCGCCCAATCCCAGTACGTCGTGTGCCGGGCGAGCGGCAACGGAGAATCGCTTTGATCCTGGATATTGTTGAGTCGCGCTCCGCCGCGCGGGTCGAGCTCGTAGGGAAACCACCGCTCCATCGCGCGAATGGGAGCGTCGAGTGCGTAGTTGTATCCGTCGAAGCGTTTCCGCGCCTCGAAGTAGTAAACGAGGTGGCGCATGCTCCAACTCGCGTACAGGGTTCCCTCGCGATACGCCCCGTCGCCCGCGAGGTGGGCGTCGCGCCACGCGGCGTAGAACACATCCGCGCGGGCCAGCCCCGCGCTGGTGAGCGCCGGGTCCGCCTCGCCGTCCAGCACGATGGACGCAAGCCCGAGGGCGGACGCCACCATGGCCGTCTTGTTGCTGACGTAGGGGCTCCACCGCCAGATGTCGTAGTTCATGTTCGTGGTCAGATAGGAAATGTAGCTCGCGATCTCGTCGCGGATTTCCTGCCACTCCACCTCGCTGGCAGACTGGAAGCACAGGTCGTATCCAATCGCAAGCGCCCGCAGCCGCAACGAGGACCCGTACGCATCGGTATCGACATTCCAGGTGCGGGCGATGTGCTGGGTGAGGTCGACCCCGCGCGCCAGGGCGACCGGGTCGACCGGGTCCTCGAGCTGGGCCGCGAGCCCGATGTTCAGCATGGCCTCGAGCGCGAAGTCGTTTTGCAGCAGCGAATCGTACGGTTCGGTTAGATAGTACGTGTGCAGCCGATCACGGATGTACGCGTAGAAGTCGTCGTCGACGCCGCCGTCACGCACCCTTGCGCGCAAGCCCGGGAGGTCATCGGTCGAGAACAGCAGCCGGGGATGGAGGCCCTGGTAGGTGCCAGCGGCCGCGATTTCGGGCGAAAACACCGCGGCTCCCCACCCCGGCCCGAGGAGGAGAAGCAAGCATACGGCCGGCCCGTTACGCGGCCGTCGCCACAGGTGCAGGAAGCAAGGGATCATCGACGTTCCGCGTGGGCGACGCACCCGCGTTGCACCGGGGTGCCCCCCGGGCAACCAGGCCGGCAGCCCCCGAACGCCTAATGGTAGCGCCCGGCGCCGAGCAGGGTCAAAGCAAAAGTCCGGGCGCGGCGCCGTGACAACGTGGCTATGAGCGTCGAAACATGAAATAGACCGCCGCCATCAGGCACAACCCCGCCCACAGAAAGTCGAGCCGCGGGCGCTCCTTCATATAGAACACGGCGAACGGGACGAACACTGACAACGTCACCACTTCCTGGATGATCTTGAGCTGGGCGAGGTCCAGCGTACGAAAGCCGATCCGATTCGCGGGAACCTGGAGCAGATACTCGAAGAACGCAATCCCCCAGCTCACGGTCGCGGCCATGAACCAGGGCCGGCCGCTCAGGTTTCGCAAGTGGCCGTACCAGGCGAACGTCATGAAAACGTTGGACGCGGTGAGCATGGCGACTGTAATCAGGATGGTCATGATACTCCTCTAGATGCCGAACGCGCGTTGCGCCGCGACGGTCGCTTTTTCCGCCGCGTCGCGCTCGAAACGATTATCGCGGTAGTAGTGCCCGCCGCGCACCGCGGCCACCAGCGACGACACGAAGTAGGCCGGAATGAAGAACACTCCCCACCGTTCCGCCTGGCGCACGTGCGCGCGTTCGTGCGCCCGCGTCCTTTCGAGGCAGCCGGCGTTGCGCGCAACCACCACGTGCCCGAGCGCCATCGCGCTCGCGCCCCCGCGCAGCGGCACCAGCCTGCGGAGCACCAGGTCCAGTACGCCGCCGTGCGCTTCCAGCACGCCGTCGACAATCGCCGCGCGCCCGCCCGTCACCGCTGCCGCGGCGACGAATACCGCCCCGACGAGCGTGGTCGGCAACGCCCACGCGCAGGCGAGGACCCTGACCACCCGAGCGGGTGCCGATGACCGGCGATCAGAGCTCATCGAGGTGATGGTAGCCGAGACGCATCATCTGGCGTTCGATCCACCAGGCGCGGCGCTCGACGTAGCGCGACGGCCGATCCGCGCGCATGCGTTTCGGGTTGGGAAGGACGGCGGCGAGCAGCGCTCCTTCGTAGCGGGTGAGTCGCGACGACGACTTGTGGAAGAAACGGCGGGACGCCGCCTCCACGCCGTAGGTGCCGTCGCCAAATTCGGCTATGTTCAAATAGACCTCCAGAATCCTCCGCTTCGGCCAGCACGCCTCGATCAGAATGGTGTAGCCGGCCTCGAGCCCCTTGCGGAGGTAGTTCTTGCCCGGCCACAGAAAAAGGTTCTTCGCCACCTGTTGCGATATCGTACTGGCCCCGCGCGAGCGCCCGCGCCGCTTGTTCGACTCCACCGCTTTTTCGATCGACTCGAAATCGAACCCTTCGTGCTCGAGGAATTTCTGGTCTTCGGCCGCTACCATCGCGAGCCGCGCGTTCGGCGACACGTCCTCCCAGTCCGTCCATTGGTAGTCGACAAGTACGCGCCGGGCCGGGTTCGCCAGCCCCTCGAACCGCCGCTCCAGCATGAACGCGGAGGTCGGCGGGTCGATCCAGCGCAGGGCGGCCACCGGCACGACCGTCACCGCCAGCGCCACCAGCACGAACCACGCCGCCACGCGCACGAACCGACTCAACCACGGGCGGCGAATCGACTCGACCATGCGTGCACGCATGCGGGGTGGTGGCGGGTCCTCGGGGTAGCTCATCGGGCTTGCGCCTCGGCGCAGGTTTCGTCTATATTAAGACGCCTACGCAATCGTGCGCAACGAAGGCCGTATCGAGCGGCCTTCCTTTTTTGTCATCCAATCGGACCCCTCTCGGGTCGCCTCGGACCATGCCGAATCAGAAACGACGCAAAGACGTCCGCAACATCGCGATTATCGCCCACGTCGACCACGGAAAGACCACCCTGGTGGACGCGCTCCTGAAGCAGACCGGGGCCTACGCCTTCAAGGAAGGCGAAGTGACGATCCTCGACTCCAATCCACTCGAAAAGGAGCGCGGGATCACGATCTTCTCCAAGAACGCCTCGATCCGGTACAAGGAGTTGACGATCAATATCGTCGACACCCCCGGCCACGCCGACTTCGGCAGCGAGGTGGAGCGGATCCTGCGCATGGTCGACGGCGTGCTGCTGCTGGTGGACGCGTTCGAGGGTCCGATGCCGCAGACCAAGTTCGTGCTCAAGAAATCGCTCGAGCTGCACCTCAAGCCCATCGTGGTCATCAACAAGGTCGACCGCCCCCACTGCCGCCCGAACGAAGTCGCCGACCTGACCTTCGACCTCTTTTGTGAGTTGAATGCCACCGACGAGCAGCTCGACTTCCCCATCGTGTACGCCTCCGGGAAGCTCGGCTGGGCCACTCTGGATCTCGACGAACCCGCCACCGACTTGAAGGCGCTTCTCGAGACCATCGTCCACCGGGTGCTGCCGCCGATCGCCGAAGTCGACCACCCCTTCCAGATGCTGGTCACCATGCTCGACTACGACTCGTACGTCGGTCGGATCGCCAGCGGGCGCATCTATCACGGCGTGGTCAAGATCGGCGACCCCGTCGTCCTCATCAAGCGGGACGGGACCAGCGTCCGCTCGCGGGTGACGCGGATTCTCCGGTACACCGGCCTGAAGCGGCACGAGGTCCAGTCCGCGCTCGCCGGTGACATCGTCTCCATCGCGGGGATCGAGGACGTGCACGTCGGCGAGACCCTGGCTTCTCCCGAGCGCCCGGAGGCGCTGCCGCTGATCAAGATCGACGAACCCACCATCTCGATGTTCTTCTCGCACAGCACCAGTCCGCTCTCGGGCAAGGACGGAGGGCGCTTCCTGACCTCGCGACATATCCGCGAGCGCCTCGAACACGAAGCGATGATCAACGTGGGGATCCGGGTCGAAGACGCCGACGCCGGCGAGCGCTTCAAGGTATCCGGGCGCGGCGAGCTCCACCTGGCGATCCTGATCGAGACCATGCGCCGCGAAGGCTACGAAATGGAGGTCTCGCGGCCGCGGGTGATCTTGAAACAGGTGGAAGACGAGATCCTCGAACCGGTCGAGGAAGTCGTGGTCGAGGTGGACCCCGGGTACGAGGGTTCCGTGATCGACGCGCTCGGGAAGCGTAAGGGTGAAATGAAGTCGATGTCCCACAGCGCGGTGGGGACGATTCGGATGGAGTTCGTCATCGCGACCCGCGCGCTCATCGGCTTCCGGAGCGAGTTCCTCACCATGACCCGCGGAACCGGCGTCATGTACCAGAATTTCTATGAGTACCAGCCCTACAAGGGTGAATTACCCAGACGAACCCACGGCGTGCAGATCGCGCTTCACCCCGGCACCGCGGTGGCGTACGCCCTGTGGAGCCTCGAGGAACGCGGCGAGATCCTCATCCGCCCGGGCGACCCGGTCTACGAGGGCATGATCATCGGGGCCAACAGCAAGGGCGCGGACCTGGTCGTCAACGCGATCAAGGAGAAGAAGCTCACCAACATGCGCGCGTCGGGAGCGGACGAGGCGATTCAGCTCACACCGCCGCGCGAGATGACGCTCGAATTCGCGCTGGAGTTCATCGAGGACGACGAGCTGGTGGAGATCACGCCGAAGTCGATCCGGTTGCGGAAGAAGATCCTCAAGGACCAGGAACGGAAAGTGGCCTCGAAACGGCCGACGACGGTCTGAACCGTGCGTCAGAAATACACGCTCAATCCGAACCGAACCGTGCTTCCCGCACCGATGCTCCAACCCTCGGACTCACGCGTGCTCCGGACCGGGGATTCGCCCAGGCGATTGTATTCAGTGCTTTCGCCCACCCATGTATACCGCGCCGCGGCTTCATACTCGGCGTGAAGGCTGATGACCCGGGCGGCAAACCACTCCACACCCACCACGCCGGACAGCCCGGCCGACCACAGTTCGGACTCGTTTACGGTTGTCAGCGAGTCACGATGGGTTTCCTGCACATCGTCGTCGAACCTGCCAGACGGGCCAACTCCCCAGTAGAGATTCGCATCGGCGGTCGGATTGACGTAGCGTTGATAGAGAATCGACAGCGACACCCCGCGACTATCGCTTTCCTGGGCGCCATAGGTCGAGCCCTCCGCATCGAAGCTCACGCCCGCCCGGACGGCGCTCTTTGGAGTAAAGTGGCGTTTGACTGACACGCCTCCCGCGAATGAAGACAGGGAGAAGAAATCGCCGCCGTTAATCGAGAACTGAAGCGCCCACGCGCCGTCACGAAGCGAATTCTCTCGCTCGGCCCCTGCAGAACTCGCCCACCCTACGCACGCCAGAACCGCCGCCAGCATCACCGTCATGCGTTTCATGTGTCTCCTCCTATCAGCAGGAATGGCGTCATGCGCCTCGCTTCCACGCTCAGCTCGCCCACTTGAGCCCCAGGATGCCGCCGACGATCAGGCCGACGAACAAGAACCTGGCCAGCGTCGCGGGCTCGTGGAAGATGAGAATCCCGAGCAGAAACGTCCCCACCGCACCGATCCCCGTCCACACCGCGTAGGCGGTCCCGATCGGAATCGTCCGCTGGGCGACGAACAGAAAGTAACCGCTCAACACGATCGATGCCACCGCGAGGCCGATCGCCCACACCCGCTGGGCCGGATTCGCCGCCAGCTTCAGCCCCACCGGCCAGCCCCACTCCATCACCCCCGCGATCACCAGATACGTCCATGCCATCCGAGATCCTTCCGTCGCGATCGATCACACCCAGCGACGCACGCTCGCCTGGTAGCGGCGATAGCCGTCTCCGAACTGTTCCGTGAGGTGGGCCTCCTCGTTGGAAATGAATCGCGCCTGGATCCAGAGCGCGAACAGAACCACGAGGACCAGGGGCGTCGCCGAGCCGAGAAAAAGCGCAATACCCAGGAGCATCAACGTCATCCCGAGGTAGATCGGGTTGCGCGATACCCGAAACGGCCCGCCCGTCACCAGCGTCGCCGACGCCTGGAACGGCTTGATGGTCGTCTGGTGGCGCCGAAACGTCCGCATGGTCGCGACCATGAAGCCGAGTCCCGCCCCGAACGGGACGGCGCCGGTGAGCGTGAGCGGTCTGGTCAGCCAGCGAACGCCGGGCGCCCAGCGATCGAGCACGACCATCAACCCGGCCGACAGAAGAAAATAGAACGGGGGCAGGACGCGCGTCGGGTGCACGGGGCTGGCCGCGATCACGGCTGCTCCCGGCCGAGGTAGCGCCGAATCCCGGCGAAGGTGTCCCGCCATCCGCGGTCGCACGCGGCGTAGAAGTCGTCCGCCGCCGGGTCGAGCGGAAAGCCGGCTTGGGCGACGCGCAGAATCGTGCGCCCGTCCTTGGCGGTTCGCACGGTGAACTCCGTCTCGAAGTTCGCCTCGAACGGCATCGGCCCCGACTTCGCAACGTAGGAATAGCTGCCCAGCACCACGCGCCGCGGCGGATCGAATACGGTCAGAGTGGCGGTGGTGATGGACTCCGGTTCGTCCTCGCTGCCCCACTGCGCCACCCACAGGCCGCCCGCCCGGGGAACGACGATGGCCCGCGACGCACCCCACCACTTGCGGATCGCGCTGGGCGTGTGCAGGATCGCGAACACGTTCTCCGGCGTGTCGTCGAACGCTTCCTCGTGGACGTGGGTTCGGGTGGGGCTCATCCGGGTATGCTAGCGCGACGGCGGTGGGCTGTCCAGAAACTCGAGCGCCCGCGCATGCAACACCCCGTTGCTGGAGACGAGGTTTCCGCCGTGGATGGTCGCTTCGCCTGCGAACGAGGTGGAGCGGCCGCCCGCTTCCTCCACCACGACCTTCACCGCCGCGATGTCCCACGGCTGCATCTTCGGATCGATCGCCACCTCGCCGGCACCTTCTGCAACCAGCATGTGCTGATAGAAGTCGCCGAAGCCGCGCGTGCGTTCGACGGCGGCGAACAGCTCGGAGAGGCGGGCGGGGCGCGGGCCCTCGGTTCGCCCGCTCAGATCGCCGTGGAAGACGTGCGCGCGGGCAAGGTCGCTCACAGTGGACACGCGGATGCGGCGCGCGCCGGCGAACGCGCCCGCGCCGCGCGCGGCGTGCCAGCGTGCGCGCAGGGCGGGCGCCGACACGACCCCCGCCAGCACGACCCCGTCCTGCTCGATCGCGAGTAGAGTTCCGAACACCGGCACGCCGCGCACGAAATTGCGCGTGCCGTCGATCGGGTCGATGATGAGCCGGGTGCCGTCACCCGACGGCGTCTCGCCCCCCTCCTCGCCGAAGACGCCCGCCTCGGGCGCGCGCGCCGCGATCACCTCGCGCGCCATCGCCTCGATGGCGCGGTCGGCCTCGCTCACCGGCGAATCGTCGGGCTTGTTCTCGACGCGAAGGCCGGCGTCGCGAAACAAACGCAGCGCGATCCCGTCCGCGCGATCGGCGATCTCGTGCAGTAAGGGCAGCCACACTGTGGCGGACTTCTGGGCGCGCGTTCCCGACATGCGGTTACGGCGTGGCCCCGGCGTGCACGACCCCGAGCTGGGTCAGAATGAACGCGTAATCGAATGCGGTGTCGTGCAGGCGGTCATAGCGGCCGGATGCACCGCCGTGCCCGCCGGGATCGAGCTTGGTCTTGAACAAGAGCATGTGGTCGTCGGTCTTGTTGGCCCGGAGCTTGGCCACCCATTTCGCCGGCTCCCAGTACATGACCTGGCTGTCGTTGAGCGAGGTGCGCACGAGCATGGTCGGATACGCCTTGTGGTCCACGTTGTCATACGGCGAATAGCTCCTCATGTAGTCGTACGCCGCTTTCTGGTTGGGGTCTCCCCATTCCAGGTATTCCTGGGTCGTGAGCGGAAGCGAGGCGTCCAGCATCGTGTTCATCACATCCACGAACGGCACCACGGCAAAGACCGCCTTGAACAGATCGGGCCGCAGGTTGACGACGGCGCCCATGAGGAGCCCCCCGGCACTTCCCCCGGTCGCGGCGAGCTGTTCCTTCGCGGTGTACCCTTGCCCGACCAGATACTCCGCGCAGGCGATGTAATCGGTAAACGTGTTTCGCTTCGCCATCAGGCGGCCTTCCTCGTGCCAGCGCTTCCCCAGCTCGCCGCCGCCCCGAACGTGCGCGATGCCATAGATCATCCCGCGGTCGAGCAGGCTCAACCGGTTCGAGCTGAACGACACGTCCATCGATATGCCATAGGATCCGTAGCCCATCAGCAGCATCGGCCGACCGTGCGGGTGCTTCTCTCCGGCATCGACGCGATAGACGATGGAGATCGGGATCCGGGTGCCGTCGGTGGCGGTCGCGTAGAGCCGCTCCGAACGATAGCGCTTCGGGTCGTACCCCCCGAGGACGGGCATCTGCTTGAGGAGCGTGCGCTTCCTGGTCTTCACGTCGTAATCGTAGGTCGACTCGGGGGTGATGAACGATTCATAGCCGAAGCGGAACACGGTGGTGTCGAACTCGTGGTTGTCGCTCGAATACACCTGGTAGACCGGTTCGGGCATGTCGATGCGCTCGGACTTGCCGCTGACGATATCCACCACGCGCAGGCTGGGGACCCCCTTCTCGCGTTCCTCGAGCACATAGTGACCGGCGAAGCAGTCGATGTCCTCGAGCATGACGTCGTCGCGGTGAGGCGCGAGCTCTTTCCACACGTCGCCCGGCGCACTCACCGGCGCCGACACCAGCCGGAAATTCCGGCCGGTATCGTTGATGCGAAGGTAGAAACGGTCTCCGGAGTGGTCAACATAGTACTCGCGCCCGTCGCGCCGCCCGGCGATCGACGTGGGGGCCTCCGTGCAGCGGTCGGCGGGGATGAACCACATCTCGCTGGTGGTCGAGCTCGCGGCCGCGACGAAGATGTACGCCCGGCTCCGCGAGCGCCACGCCCAGATGTCGAAGAGTTCGTCCTTCTCCTCGTAGACCAGCTCGTCCGCGTCCGCACCGAGCACGTGACGGTAGAGCCGGTACCAGCGCTTCGACGACGGGTCCTCCTGGGTATAGAACAGCGTCCGGTTGTCGGCCGCCCAGTCGATGGTCGTCACGCGCTCGGCGTGGTCGGGCAGGATTTTCCCGGTTCGCATGTCCTTGACGTGCAGGTCATACTGGCGAAAGCCGGTTGTGTCGGTCGAAAACGCGAGGAAGTTTCCGTCGTCGCTCACCGTCAGGTCGGTGACACCGATGAACGCGTGGCCCACGGCCAGCTGGTTCACGTCGAGGATCACCTGCTCCGGAGCGTCGAGACTCCCCCGCTTCCGCGCGTAGATGACGTACTGCTTCCCCTCTTCGGTTCGTGAATAGTAGTAGTAGCCGCCCTCCCGGTACGGGACCTCCTCGTCCGTCTCCTTGATCCTCCCCAGCATTTCCTCGTAGAGCGTCTCCTGCAGCGCCTTGGTGGGCTCCATGACGGCGTCCACGTACGCGTTCTCCGCCTCCAGGTACCGCACCACCTCCGGATTGGTCTTTTCCCGAAGCCAGAAATAGTCGTCCCGCAGCGTGTCCCCGTGGGTGACCGTCGGGTGAGGCCTCTTGTCGGCAACCGGAGGCTTCAGCTCGAGCGCGGACGCCGGGGCCACGATGGAACCGATCGCCACCATCAACAGGAATACCCTGGGTGTCGAGCTACGCATGCCGATCCTCCTTAGCGCGCCACGAATTCAATGAAATTCCCGTCGGGGTCGCCCGCGCGGATGCGGCCCTCGTCGTCGGTGCGGGTGGGAACCCCGGCGGCCTGCATCCGTGTTTCCAGTTCGTCGAGCGTGGGCGGTGGCACCACGACGCTGAACGCAATCAGCCCCACCGCGTCCGCGGGCGGGCGCGGGCCGTTTTCGCTGGACCAGACGTTGGCCCCGACGTGGTGGTGGTATCCGCCGGCGGACATGAAAAGGGCGCCGACCAGGTCGCGCTGCGTCACGTCGAATCCGAGGACGCCGTGATAGAACGCTTCCACGCGCTCGAGCTGCGACACGCGCAGATGCACGTGACCGATGTCCGCGCCGGGGTCCATTCCTTCCCACGGAGAGGGCCAATCCGCCAGTTCGCCGAGCACGTTGTCCAGGTCGAGCGGCTCGGTGACCATCTCGACCAGGCCGTTGCGAAGCGGCCACTCGTCGTGCGGGCGGTCCGCGTAGACCTCGAGCCCGTTGCCATCCGGGTCCATCAGGTACACGGCCTCGCTCACGTCGTGGTTCGCGAATCCCTGGAGAAGCCACTGGGAGTCGAGCAGGTGCCGGATCACCTGCGCCAGCGCGCGCCGGCTCGGCACCCGGATGGCCACGTGGAAAAGGCCCGTGCTGCGCAGTGGCCGCGCGGGCGCGTCCTTCTTCGCGGTGAGCACGATCAAACCCGGGCCGCGCCCGTTGGCCGAGAGTGTCGCCGTGTGCGCGCCCCCGCTGACCAGCTTGAGCCCGAGGACGTCGAGGTAAAATGCGAGTGCACGATCCAAGTCCCGCACGCGCAGGTGCGCGTACCCGATACGGGCGGACGGGGCGATTCGATAGCCCGGCGCCGTGCCGGCGGGATTCTGGTCTGGGTCCGTCATGGTGTCGCTACTCCCAGAGGCCGACAATGGCACGCGCGCAGTCTTCCACCAGCGTGCGATCGTCGTCGGTGAAGGCGTTCACCCGTTCGCTCTCGACGTCGATCGTGCCGACCACCTCGCGGGTGGCGGGGTGAACCACCGGCACGATCATCTCCGAGCGCGTGCTCCCAAACGCCGTCAGGTAGCGCGGGTCCCCGGCCACATTGTTGATGACGATGGGTTCGCCCGACGACACCGCGGCGCCGTTGAGGCCCTGCGTCACCGGAAAGCGCGGGAACACGGGCGCCGCCTCGCCGGTAAACCCGACCACCGCGATCTCGTCCGGGCCCACCCCGTAGATACCCACCCAGCGGTAGTCGCGCGCCGCCCGAATCGCCTCCGCGATCGCCGGAGCGCGGGCGTCGCCAGTGGAATCAGATGTGAGAATCATGGCCAGCTGATTGAGCAGCACCGCACGTGTAAGTGATGATTTAGCTGAAGGATCACGAGATACATTGCGGTAGTACCGCAATGCCCCGGACGGGCAGTGCGTCACCGCGTCCGCCACCGCGTCGGCGCCGGCCGCCTCCGGCCGGACCCACCGCTTGCGGCGTACGTCGAAGACCGCCGGCAGGGTCGCCATGCAACAGCCCGAATGGATACAGACATTCGGGTCGAACGTGACCGTGATCTCGGGAGTCTCATAGACCTGAAGGCGCTTTGTCATCGCGATTCCCGTACGCCACCGCGTCCCCGCCTAACGGTAGCCGTCGGCGCGGGCATCGTCCAGCGATTCCTGCGGCAGGACTAGCGCCGTTCATCGTGGAGGCGACGCGGACGCCCGAAGAGAATCCGCCGCGTGGCCGTGAACACGACGACGAGCAGCACGAGTATCCCCACGAAGGCGAGCACCGGGAGCACGATCGCCAGAAACGACTGCACCGCCGACGCGACCAGTTCCCCGGTGGCGACCACGGGGTTCGCGAGTCCCGCGGTCGTGACGCCCGACTTGAGCCGGGTCAGCACCGTCGCGCCCTGCACCGCGCCGGCGATTCCGCCGCCGGCAATGATGGCCACACCCCAGCGCACCACCGGCGAGAGCTCCGTCACCACCGCGGCGGTCGCCACCACCCCCGCGAGGACGGCCGCCGGTGTCGCCACCACGTCGAGCGCGTGGTCCAGCCACGGCACGTAGTAAGCGCCGACCTCGACCACCGCCGCGGTCGCGAGCGCGACCAGCGCCGGCGTCGACGCGACCCACGCGAAGTCGGACGAGAGCGGAACGTGACCACTGTGCGCGGCGATGCTCAGCGCCAGCAGGGGCAGGAACACGCGAAAGCCGCACGCCGCCGCGAGTCCGACCCCGATGAGAATACTGAGGATGGTTTCCACGAAGGTGGCCGCCGGTCACGCGCGGCGCGCGATGATCTCGATCATCGGCGGCGTCCAGAAGAAGGCGTCGTCATCGGCGGAGCGTTCCTTCCATTCGCGCTCGAGCGCGCGCCAGTCGTCGGCGCTCACCAGACCCTGCTCCACCAGGCGCGGGATGAAGCTGAAGAAGAAAATGGTCGGCCACTGCCACAGCGGGTCGCGCGGGCGAGCGATGCGCTGCAGCGGCGTGATCGATTCGACGCGGAACCCGCATTCGCGCATCAAGGCCGGCAGCCGCTGGCCCACCGAAGGGTCGCCTCCGCGCGCGCGCCAGCTGATTCCCACGGCCGGCATCACGCGCAGAAACGCTTCGCTCACCGGCGAGAGCCGTAGCGCCGCCCAGTCCGTGTAGTCCTGCACCGCGAGCACGCCGCCCGGTTTGAGCGCAGAGGCGGCTCCCTTGAGCACATCCAGCGGACGGGGCGTGAAGCACAGCACCCAGCGCGCATACGCGACGTCGACGCTTCCCGCCGGAACATCGAGACGCTGCACGTCCTGCAGGATGGTCTGGACGTGGGCGATTCCGGCGGCGGCGGCGTGCTCGGTCAGGTGGCGGAGAAACCGCTCCGATTCGTCGACCGCGATCACCCGCCCGGCCGGCGTGACCAGCTGGGCGAGGTCCAGGGTGGCGAAGCCGGGGCCGGCGCCGACGTCGAGCACGGTCACGCCCGGCTTGACACCGGCGCGCTCCCAGCACGCGAACGCCTGCGCGCTCCACAGCCGGTGTTGCAGACCGAGGCGAACCCGTTCGGCCTCGTCGGTCCCCAGGACGTATTCGTTTTCCGCCGCCATCAGCTTTCGTTCAGCGGCCCCTTGGTGACGGTGATGTCGTCGATCCACACCGTTCCCTTACCGTCGATCACGAGATTGAGTTTCACGTTGTCCGGATTCTCGCCCGGTTTCAGGAAGAATGGCGTTTCCTGCGTGGTCCACTCCGTGGTTCCGGTCAGCGGTGCCTGCAGCGCGCGGGAGAAAAATTCGCCCTTGCCCG
>Ga0184629_10000569_pt1 | contig 16415 bp, 11 predicted proteins | sample PLM4_32_b1_FD_133158 | JGI IMG/M metagenome (GOLD analysis project Ga0184629, IMG submission 133158) | Groundwater sediment microbial communities from an aquifer in East River, Colorado, USA - PLM4_32_b1 | ecosystem: Environmental > Terrestrial > Soil > Riparian zone | place: USA: East River... | reverse complement strand
GGGCTGGTTCCGTGTTCCAGTGCATAATCAGCCAGTTTTTTAACAATTGTCATTACCGAACTATCTCCTGTGTATGCATAATATAATCGCGCGGATTCAAACCAGTTGGTAATTTGTTCGCCTACATCATTCATCCACTGATCCGGCTCCAGTGCTCCATTCTTTTCACGGTAGGCACAATAAAAGTAATATTGCGGATAAGAGGACCTGGGGTGAGGCCCGGGACTATTGGGGACATTGTATTTAATAAAATTCCATCGCTGGTGAAGAAAGTGATCATAGGCTTTGGATTGCGGTTTTGTCCATGGAATAATTTTAGACTGCGCATCCAACACAATTGGATGGGTATTTTCCTGGAACCTGATCTTCATGGAGTCTTCTTTATCTGTATTCGCCGGTAAAGTGTTTTGTGCAGCAACAGGGAAGATGATGAAACTTAGCACGAGTGCTATGGATGTTTTCTCGAAATTCATTTTTATGAACCTGGTCTCTGGTACTTCAGGTTTTTCTAAGATAGCCAAGTTTTAGTTAAATTATCGTATTGAAATTTTATAGACAGCCGCGATGCAGGAAGGAAAGAAAACGTAGTTTTGCTGTTTGATGTGCGAACAAACACAATTCATTCTTTGAAAATCCAATTATTATTAATTTACTTTGCGAATATTCCTTGTCCCACCTGATCCATCTGATCACCAGCCCACTAGGAATCTTAATACCAAGAAAACATTTTTTGTTAGCGAATGCTCATATTTTGATTTTAAAAACGAAGTTGCGTGCCAACGTAACGAAATTCACGGAGATGAATACAAATACTGCAATAACCTACCTATGTTGAAAACTAAATTACTGATCCTTTGTTCGTTTATTCTGGCTGTAAAATCCTTCGCTCAAATTAATTTTGAAAGGGGTTACTTTATTGATCTGAACAACCAAAAGACGGACTGTTTTATTAGAAATTATGAATGGAAAAATAATCCAGTTGAATTTGAATACAAATTGGCGGAAGGTGATGCACCTCAAAAGGCGAACGTATCGGGGATCAAGGAATTTGGAATTATGGATCTATCAAAATATCTGGGTGCGGATATAAAGATAGATCGATCAACAGATGATCTCAATGCACTAACCTATGAGAAAAATCCCATTTGGCTGAACGAGCGGCAATTTTTAAAAGTATTGATAGAGGGCAAAGCTTCACTTCTATCTTATACAGACGGAAATTTGAGGAGATATTTTTATCAGGTTCACGATACCATTAAGCAACTGGTTTATAAAAAGTATTTAGGAGAAAATGGAGAATCCATGACAAACAACACCTTTCGGCAGCAACTGTGGGTGGATGTCCGATGTGGAAATACGGTTGAGCGTGTATTGAAACAACTGAATTATAATGTAAGCGATTTAGTGCGCTATTTTAAAAGTCATAATGAATGTGCTGGAGGGGAAATCATTGACTATAGGGAAAGAAAAAATAGAGTCTTCTTTCATATGAAAATCACCCCGGGAATTAATTATTCTTCTTTGTCAGTAACAGATTTTTGGAATGCTCCATGGAATGCTATAAATGTAGATTTTAACGACTTAAATTTTAGAATAGGATTGGAAGCAGAATTCATTTTGCCGTACAACAGAAATAAATGGAGTATAATTTTAGAGCCGACTTACCAACCCTTTAGTTCGACAACGGAGTTTAAAAATGAGACGTTAACCGCTGCGTATAACGCTTTCGAATTACCGCTGGGGATTCGGTACTATTCCTTTTTGAGTCAAAAATCACGAATATTTATAGACGGTTTTATAGTTTCGGATTTTCCGATGGATCATACTATTGACCTGGGGGATATGGTTTTTGATGCCAATTTTGCTCAAACGTTTGGATTTGGGGTTGGATTAGGATTTAGCTACAATAAAATCAGCGCAGAGATCAGATACTATAAAAATGGGGATGTTTTGAATGAATACCTCTATTGGGATGGGGACTATAGTAGACTTTCATTCATCTTGGGATATCGGTTATTTTAAAAAAAATAATGTCCAGTGATTAAAAGAGTATCTAAAGAGGGAGACGGGTGCGGGTTTGTGGCAACTCACCGTTTATGGTACCATAGCAGAGTTTAGTTAGATTAGCAGGTGGAATTTAAAGACCAAAGGACTGCTATACTTAATTCAGCAATTATGGATTCTCCTACCAGCTCACGCAGCGAATTCTCTATCAGAGGTCTCGCCGTGTCCCTTCGCGCCATTTCAATTTTTTTCATGCTGTGCCTGTTTTCCTTATGGACATCAGCGCAAAAGCCATCCGCTGCAAAGTTTCGTGCAGCCGTCGTCAAAATAGATATCACACCCGAAGATTCGCAAAATCTGCTGGGCTATGGGGCACGAATGTCTGTTGGAATCCTAGACCGAATTTATCATCGGATTATTGTTCTGGATGACGGCACTACCCAATTCTTCCTGGTGTCTTCCGACGTATGCGAGTTCTCGCCGGCTGAATATGATAAGGTGGCAGCAAAAATCAAGAGCCTATATGGAATTAATCCGGTCAATTTCTGGTGGACGGTAACGCATACGCACTCGGCACCGGAGGTCGGCCCACCTGGTTTGGGAACCGTTTTTCTTGGTGATCGTTTTAAGCACGAAATCGATGCTAACTACACAGCCTTCATTGAGCGAAAATTGATCGAGGGGATCAATGAAGCTCGACAAAAACTAGCCCCGGCACGTCTTGGTGTAGGATGGGGATTTTCTCAGGCAAACATTAACCGGCGCGCAGTTGATGTTGATGGGAAAGCGTCGCTTGGACTTAACCCGGATGGACCTGTGGACCGCCGGATTGGACTGATGCGGATTGACAAGCAGGATGGTAGCACGCTGGCATTAATTGCCAACTATCCCATTCACGGTACGGTCCTGGGGTATCAAAATTTAATGATAAGCGGCGATGCACCAGGAGTAGTTTCCGAATATGTGGAGCAAAAGATAGGCGCTCCCCTTCTTTTCGTGAATGGAGCAGCCGGTGATCTGGCCCCCATCTATAGCGTTTATCCAACAGCCGAGCAAGGACACCTGGGACAATTTCGAGTTTTACTAGGAGATAAAATTCTGGAGGCCTATCAAAAAATTGCGCCGGATACTGACGAAATAAAAATGGTTTCGGGAACAGTGACCGTTGAAACGCCCAGGAAGCCAGGCCTGGGTTGGTCAGATGAACTTAGCAACTACACGCGAACTACAAAGAGCGGTGATCACCTGGTTCGTCTTCCCGTAAAGTTCATGATCATTAATGATAACGTTGCCCTCTGGAGTGCGCCGCTAGAGTTATTTTGTGAGATCTCGAATGAGATCCGTGAACGCTCACCATTCCCCTATACTTTTTATTTTGGATATAGCAACGGATGGCTGGGGTATCTGCCGACTGCGTCAGCATGGAAGTATGGTGGATACGAAGTAGAAATTGTTTCGCCGTATACACCCGTTGCAGGTAAGGATCTAACGGAGGCTGTGCTTGGCTACCTTCAGGGAAAATAGGATTTATGAAGATTTGGATAACCCTGCGCCCCTTGAGTTTTTCTGCGGACAGGTTTTTTGGAAATAAAAAAAATCAGGTTATCCAGTTTGTATAACCTGATCCAATAATTTTCGGTTGAAATTATTTCAACAACCACTCCGCTTTTTCACTTGTCCATAGGTCAAGCGAGCCAGTCGATGTCCGCTGCAACATGATCATTCTGTTTTCATCCATCTTGTCGAGTTGAAGTACATTGGTCACGGGCATCGATACGAATTTTACACCTTCAGTAGCAAAATTTTCAGTCACCGGCGTCGTGAGCGATCCTTCAAACGTTTCAATGTTTTTGAAATTCACTCTGAATACCGGGCGGTTCGTATTGGACATGATCAAATACGACTTACCGTCTTTTGTCATGGTGATCATGTCAAGGGGTGAGTTACCACTGCCCATCTCGGCAACGGTTCTTCCTTTTACATGGGTGCCGGGTTTTAGATCATCAAGGGGAAAAAGAACGAGCGGTGTACAAGTATAGCTGGCAATCAGGTATTTCTTACCATTGATGTGCGCCGTTGTAAATGTCCGGATAGGAGAGGCCGTTTCATACTGTCCGTGGGCAGCGTGATAGATTTCAAGTGAAGCCTCGTCTTGTTTGCTGGTGAAAGGAAATGAAATGCTGCGGAATGTGGAACTGAACTCCTGGTTGGAGAGGCCGCTTACCATTACTTTCCCGTCAGCGTAGCCAAGATCAGAGATGGAAGATACACGCAGCGACTGCCCCCATTTGTTTTTGGCGTCTTCGGCCGGAGGATTATTGAGGGTAATGGAAGAGTAAGCAATATCTTTTAGCGACACAGCCTGAATTTTGTCACCTTCAATTGTGAGTAGTACGGGTGTGCCATCACTGTTCTGCACGGCGCAATACACTTTCTTCGAGAGCGGATTAACAGCCATATCCTGAATGGAAATGTTTTGGGGTTGGGTACCCAGCAGCGCAGCTATTTTCTGGTCAACATTTTTTATTTCAATGGCGGCTGCCTTTTCCACCTTACCCGCATCTTTGGTATCCATTGCAAAAACCATTGCGCTTTTGGAATCGCCCATGAACAATATCCCGTCGGGACCAAAAGCCAGTGAAGTAATGGATTTAATTTCGGGAGTTCCGGTAATAAATCCATCCGATGGGCTAAAGGAACGATAGGAAAACGCCAGCACTAAAATTCCTATTAGGCCGGCGAAAAAGAAGAGGCCAATTTTTTTCATGATTGCAGTATTTAGTTTTTAAACCTTTTCTGGAACGACTTAATCTATTGAATTTGAAAGCATATTCAAAGGAGTTTTATACCAAAACATATCGCATCAACGGAATCCCCAAAGAATAAAAGGGTTACCGTTTCGGGTAATCCTTTTATCATGGCATTTTTTTATGACTTTACTGGATTATTAGAGAGCGACCCGTAGGATCGATTACTTCAAAAACGGGAGAGCCTACAAAATTCTTTAAGTTATATACCCTTGCAAAACTCCCCTCAATCAATTGTTCTTGTTCAAATACGAGACTCTGAGCTTTATCCAATATTCTGATGTATATCCGTTTAGTGCCCGTGTTTGCGACTGAAAGCATATATCGATTGTCTCCCAATGGAAGCACGCGGGTGTAAATAGCAGGAGTTTGATTCGAATAGTCTATCGTTTGGATTTGTTTGTCCCTTGCATTGTCAACCTCTATGGTATAAACCCCCTCACCGGCAGCCGAAAGGTTAACAGGAAGCAAAAAATCTTTTACACTTTGTATAGACTTTTTTATGAGCACTCTGCCCATGTTGTCTTTGATTGCGATTTTTACATCTCCTGTTTGTGAGCCCGAATACTTTACCAGGAAGACGCTCGAGCCGTCTTCATGAGAGATCTTTAGCGAAGGTCCGCCTTCGCTCGCCTTAGACTGAAAGGCACCGATCATTAAGATGAGCGCCGTGATTACTACTTTTGTTTTCATATTTTTTGCGATTTTGTGTCAGGTATTATAACGGGCTGCGTTGAATGGTGAAGGCTCAAACGGTCGAGTAAAGAAATGGAACCGTCGAGTATATTTGGATTGATTTACCAGGAATAATCATCGTTTCTTTGATCAATAGATGATACCAGCCCTCATGTCTGGTTAATCAAGGCACTCATGGGAAATTTTCGGTCGGACAGGATGTTTGGTGAATTGTTAACCTGGTCACCAACAACTGATTTCTTCACGATCATTAATCGTCTGTGATACTATTTTGAGTTATTGAACTCATGGGATTAAACCGTATAACATCTCTCGTTATTTTCGTCCTTATATTTATAGAGACATGATGATGATTTTCGCTGAGGCCTATTTTGATTTGCGTAAATTACCCCTTCCTTTAATGCACGGTTCAAAGGGCAAAAATAGTATCAACATTCATCAAAAGATGATTTCCAATATTTCTTTAATTGATCTCCTTTGTTAGAATTGACAGGGAAATGAACACGGACAAGAAGCATATTACCATTATCCTCGATGACGATCCTACAGGGACTCAGACCGTGCATGGGATTACGGTCTTAACCACCTGGGATGTTAAAATGTTAGTCGATCAATTCAGTGCTGAAGAAAAGGCCTTTTTTATTTTAACCAATTCAAGGGCTTTGCCTGTGGCGCAGGCCTATAAGCTGATTTACGATGTTTGCAACAACCTCAAGATTGCTGCGGACCTGACAGGCAGAATGTTTAATATTATTTTACGCAGTGATTCGACTTTGCGTGGACATTTTCCTGCGGAAGTTGATGCTGTTGAGAATGTGCTTGGCGACGCAGATAAATGGTTGATCTGTCCTTTTTTTGAAGAAGGTGGACGAATCACCGTAAACGACACGCACTACATCAAAGAAGAAGGGAAGGTTATTCCGGTTGGGGAAACGCCCTTCGCCAAAGATCATTCATTCGGATACGTGAATTCTGATTTAAAGAAGTGGATAGAAGAAAAGACAAAGGGCCGCATTAAGGCTGAAGAAGTTGCAAGCTTGTCCTTAGAAGAAATCCGCAATAACGGAGAGCACTATATTTTGAGCAGACTTCATGAACCTAGCAAAGTCTGGATTGTCAATGTTACTTCCATGCAGGAGATGGGAATTGTAACGACGGCTTGTAAACAATTGGAAAGGGAAGGAATAAAAGTTTTATACCGCACGGCGGCTTCTTTTGTACAAAGCTATTTGGGAATTGAAAAAAAGGAACTCCTGTCTGTTAGTGAAATGACTTCCGCGCCCCCGACCCGGGATGAAATCTGTGCGGGACTCATCGTGGTCGGTTCCTATGTTCCTAAAACCACAGAACAGTTTAATCACCTGCTGGAGATTCCAGATCTTCAATCTATTGAAATTGATGTTGAAGAACTGTTTCACTCCGACAAAATTATTGCACATGCAATTGAATTTGTTAACAGGAGCATGAAAGTGGGAAAAACAGTGGTGTTGTATACCAGTAGAAAACTCTATACACGTACCGGGACGGAAGAAAATTCAGTTATTGGAAAAACGGTTTCTGATTCGTTGGTTAAAATTGTTAAAAACATACACCTCCGTCCGCATTTTCTTATTGCAAAAGGTGGGATCACATCAAGTGATATTGCAACGGAAGCATTAGGTGTTAAGCGGGCAAGAATTATTGGTCAGGCCTTGCCGGGTATTCCAGTATGGTTGCTGGGCAATGAAAGCAGGTTTCCGGGCCTTCCCTATATTGTTTTCCCGGGCAATGTTGGAGGTCCAACAGCATTAAGGGTGCTTACTGATCAGTTAATGGAAAGTGTAAGAAAAAACAACAAAAAGGTCCCGGTGTAATGATAAAGATTTTTTCAGCGGACCCTGAATAAGTACAGGCCATCTAACGGATGGCCTGTACATTTCATGTAAATATAAAAAAGCAATTGTCAAAGGAATTTCACAGCCTTCAAATATTGTAACTCTGCTCACCATGTTCAACGATATCAAGACCCTTTCGCTCGTCTTCTTCTGAAGGTCTGAGTCCGCCAACCAACACGCTGGTTATCTTATAGGCGATGAAGGCCACCAGGCCCGACCAGACTAATGTTAAGCCGACTGCCTTGAATTGTATCCATAATTGGGCACCGATCCCGGGATAGCCAGTGCTTGCGGTCACCCAATCGACCACCAAACCTGGACCGCCCAGATCCGGGGAATTGAATACGCCAGTGAGCAACGCTCCCGTAATACCACCGACACCGTGGACACCAAACACATCGAGGGAATCATCAGCCTTCAACATTTTCTTTAGTCCGTTGACACCCCAAAGGCAGATAAAACCTGCGGCTGTTCCGATCGCGAACGCACCGGTAATGCCTACGTTGCCGGCCGCCGGAGTAATGGCAACCAATCCGGCCACAGCACCAGAGGCTGCACCCAACACGGAAGGTTTCCCCCGGAATACCCATTCACCAACGGTCCAGGCCAATACGGCACAAGCAGTAGCCAGAAAGGTGTTGACGAAAGCAAGTGCTGCATAGCTGTTGGCCTCCAGTGCGGAACCAGCGTTGAATCCGAACCATCCCGTCCAGAGCAAGCTGGCACCGATCATGGTTAGTGTCAGGTTGTGTGGTGGCATGGGTTCTTTACCAAAGCCGGCACGTTTGCCTACGAGAAAAGCGCCACAAAGTCCGGCGATAGCACAGTTGATATGTACAACAGTACCACCCGCAAAATCCAATGCGCCCCATTGCCAGATGAGACCCGCTTTGGCATTCATCGCGTCAACAACAGAGGCATCGGTATATGCATCAGGGCCCATCCAAAACCAAACCATATGGGCGATCGGTATATAACTAAAGGTGAACCATAGAACCATGAATATCAGAACTGCGGAGAACTTCATCCTTTCTGCGACAGCTCCCAGAATCAGGCAACACGTGATAGCAGCAAAGGTTGCCTGAAAGGCCACGAACACGAGTTCAGGAATTACAACGCCCTTGCTGAAGGTAGCGGCCATAGAGAAAGCACCTGTCGCGGAGTCAAACGTGCCGGACAAAAACAACCGGCTAAAGCCACCGAAAAATGCATTGCCTTCCGTAAAGGCAAGACTATACCCGTAAATGCACCAGAGTACTGTTATCAATGCGAAAGTGACAAACACTTGCATAAGCATGGACAGGATATTCTTTGTTCGAACTAATCCGCCATAGAAAAGAGCGAGTGCGGGAACACTCATCATTAATACCAAGGCTGTACATATGAGCATCCAGGATACGTCCCCTTTATCCGGAACGGGTGCTGCCGGGGCAACAGACTCGATAGCAACTTCTGTTGAAGCTGCTGCAGCTACCGCGGTCGTATCCTCTGCAACTTGACTGACTGTATCTCCATCCTGTGCTATGGAAAGTTGGGGCATGATTAGAAAGAGGGTGACAAAAAGAACGGATAGAGAAAAATAAAACGAAAAGTTTTTTTCGCTTGCTACGCTGTTGTTAGCAGCGCGCTTTTGTCCCGTATCACCAAAGAGATTTAGGTTTAAGTTAGTGTTCATAGTATATAGATGTGGTTTTAGGCTTGTATTTCTAAAGAGCTTTCTCGTCTTTTTCTTTGGTGCGTATGCGGTAGGCTTCTATGATATCATAGATGAAAATCTTTCCGTCACCGACTTTGCCAGTGTATGCTGTCTTAAGCAGGCATTCAATGAGTTGGTTTAATTTGCTATCCGGCACCGCTATTTCCAGCCGGATTCGTGGTATAAATCCCACATCATAGGTAGCTCCGCGATACTGTTGGGTGGCCGGGGGCTCCATTCCGATGCCTTTTACTTCCGAATAGGTCATAAAGCTTATGCCTATCTTAGCTAGTTCGACGTGAACTTCTTCAAATTTTGCAGTTCTGATGATTGCTTCTACTTTTTTCATGTTAAGGTTGTTTTTTGAGCAAGTGCTGATAATTTATATATATATTTTTATATCATCGCTATTTTTTTACCCTATTTTTTGCTGAATTGACAATAAAGTGAAATAATAGGGTATTTTTTGACCCTATTTCTGAAAAATTTATTTTTTGAACACGATGGGGTAGGAGACGTGAGCAAATGGGTTAATTTTCAAAATAGTCTCAGTCGATTGGACTCCTGCGCAATCATAGTATTCTTGAGTTCTCTGGAAAAGCCCATCCGAAACATTATTGGATTACGGTAATCGGAAATCTTACGGGCAATACGGCTAAATTTAGAGTAAGATGTTAAGGCTTATTGTTGTTTGTTTTCTGCTCTTTTTTTCGCGCGGGCTTTGCGGACAAGATGACATCGGGGCTGGTCATGCCATCAGTTTTGATGGTGTGGATGACTACATTGACATGGGTAATATTTATGATGACCTTGAGTTGCCGCTGACTATCTCTGCCTGGATATATTTAGACGTCAGGAGCCTGGGAACAATCTTTACAAGTCAGGACAATGCTCAAACTTATAATGGATTTCATTTTTATGTAATTCACAATGCGATTATTATTGATTATGGTGATGGCTTGGGAATTATTAGTTCAGAATTTAGACGAGGAAAGTCAGGCACTGTAGATAGTATTTCCGGAAAGTGGATTCATGTTGCGGCTACTGTGCGCGGGCCTTCGGATATGGACGTGTTTTTAAATGGTGTTAACGTAGGAGGCTCATACACGGGGACTTCTCAATCTCCCATGGGCTCTGCATTTCCTGCTGAAGATGCAAAGATTGGTCATCGATCGTTGATTGGCGTGAACTACTACTTTCAGGGCATGATGGATGAGCTGCGCATTTGGAACAGATCTTTGTCGGAAGCCGAAATACGGGAGCAAATGTGCAGGAAATTAACGGGTAATGAGCCCGGCCTTATCGGTTATTGGGACTTTGATGACACCAAGGGAAATGTATTAATTGACAAGTCACCCAATCATTTTGATGGACAGATAAAAGGAAATCCCAAAAGAGTTTTTTCAGGTGCGCCAATCGGCGATGAAAGTATTTTGATGTATACTAACGACTGGCATGACACGGCGCTTACCCTGTACGATAGTTTGGATAAAGTACGTGTTACCAATGTGACCGGCAATCCTGGTGGTCTGCACATTTATAAGGTGAATAAGTTCCCCAGTCAACGGGATGGTTTGAATTTACTAACTGTTGCATCACCTTATTATGGAGTTTTTGTTGCCAGCGCTGATATCGATAATTTTTTCGATCTGGACTTTCTTCATAACGATATGTCTGTATGCAGATTATTTACAAGGCGGGATAACAGCATTTCCTCCTGGCGTGAAAACCCTTCGATATTAACCCATATTGCCGAACAAACTGAACTGATAAAAGAACCATGGAATACTTTTTTGAAAATTGATCTCGGACTGGATGAGGCACCTTGCTCCTTTACCGCCAAAATATTAGATCCCTTAAGTGACACCACTGGATTTGAGTTTTTGTGGCAGGATGAATCCAGGCGTTCAACGTTTGAAGTCTCCGATTTTGGTACGTATTGGGTGAGCGTCGACAATGGCTGCGCCACGGCAAGAGATACGCTCCGTATTTCCAATGTCGCGGTAGATGGTCTTAAGATTCCGAATGTCTTCACCCCTAATGGAGATTTATTAAATCAGTTTTTTGAGATTGATCAAAGGATGTTAGGCGGTTACCTGGTTATTTATAACCGGTGGGGAAAAGAAGTCTATCAATCCTCGAATTATCAAAACGATTGGGACGCGGCAGATATGCCTTCAGGAGTTTACTTTTACAGCCTGAAAGGTGGAGAATGTATCCAGGAGAAAAGAGGAACCTTAAGTATTTTAAAATAAATTATCCCTCCCACGCTAAGCCAGATCCAGCGCTACAATCTCGTGGTCCGTTATCTGGGGAACCGACAATGACACAATACCATTGTTTATTTTGTACTCCGGTTTCTGCCCGCGCAGCAGTAATTGCACTCCGGTTATTTTACTATTCGCAGGAATCCTGATCTTCACTTGTGCATCCACGGGAATCAGTTCACGGAACGGGCCTTTCATCATCATCGGGTTGCTGAGATTAACGAGATGTACTGTCATGGATTTTGCCTGCTGCCAGGTCGTAACATCAACAACGCCCGGACATGTTACCGAGACAACGGGCTCTTCCGACAGTGCCCATCTTATCGTGTTGCGTAGCAGTTTTCCATGGTCGGCACTCATGATTTGCCAAAAAGTACGGTCAAGGTCACCTGGAAAATAAGCGATACGCCCTTTGCCTGCCTCCCGTAAGTAAAGTTCACGTATATCAGTATCACCTGTTCGTGGGTAGACGTCTTCCATGGGCAGGTCAGGATAAGTGGGTACGAGTGTAACCGGGCTAGGGAAGGCTGACCTCGGTGTTACCTTCACACGATGCGTGACGTTGATGATCCGGTAAGCGTCTTCAAGGTTTTTTAATACAGGATGAAATTTACCGGACACAGGATCGCTCATCAATCGCAGATAACTGTTTTGTAAAGGACCATCAACTCCCTGGCCGTACGAAATTCCAAAAAGGTCGGACAATCCAAAATCGGACCTGAGCTTCCCTCCTTCGTCATAGAGTGATGTTTCATATGTAGCCACCAGACTTCCACCGCCTTCAACAAATTTCCGCAGTTGATCGCACTGCTTGTCGGAAAGAACTGCAATGTTTGGAAGGATCAGCAGCTTAAAGGGTTTGAGGTGATCAGGGTCTAACAACTGGTCATGGACCATTTCAAAAGGCAGGTGGTCTTCGATCAAGGCATGATAAATACCAAAGGCGTGGTCACTATAATTTTTTTGCCAAGGTTTCCCTCCATAGTTGTTGCTGGTCTGTTCAGAATAGACTACCCCAACGCGAACCAGGGGGGCAGTATTTCTCAGGTAGCGTTCGTTCTGATAATATTTCAGATACATTTTTTCAACGGTGTCCATCCATCGCTTGTCAAAAATATATCCACCGAATTTCACAAAGCAAGGCCGGAGTCCGTTCGCAACTCCTTCCGCCACCCAAATGTTGATCTCTGCATTGCTTTGCACGGAATCCTTCCAGCGGTATTGCTCTTCCAGACCAACGCTGAATATGCCGACCTGTGGTTTCATGCCCATTGTGGCCCGGAGTTCTTTTGCATGCTTACCATTCGACCATGGTGGTATCACGCCACTCCTGGCCTGCTGGTCAGCAAAAAAGAAATCGGAGTGTTGACCCGTTATTAGTTTATCCGGAAATCCATTTGGAATGAAGCGTGAAGTTGACTTTTGTTTTCGGATCTCACCGTCCCACAAGAACCAAAGTTCTTTCAAACGATTCGTTCGCCATATTCTGTACATACGATAAGCCGGATCGTTTGGATCGCCAGCAGGCATAGCGGTACTTTGCCCGGATTGGCTCGTACGGGGCAATTCTAAACCGGAAAATGACTTGAAATTTTGTACGCAATGTTGACAGTAGCAGATACCGTGACCAGACCAACGGTTAGAAAAGATCGCCTCCGGCTGATATCGTATCATGATCTCTTTGTTGACAGCGGTCATGAATTCAAAGTTATAGGGACCTAGTGCACAGGTTACCCACAATGCTTCATTAGCCCAGTGGCGCCGTTGTTTTCCGTCTGCGGCAACCGCTATCCAGTCGGGATGTGACTCATAGACGTTTTGCCTGGCAGCATGCGGATCCGTTCGGAGAATTATGGACATGTTCATTTTCCGACATCCATTGACCAGGTAGCCAAGGGGATCGGTAGAACCCAGCCATTCGCTGCGATGATGAAGTGGAACATCCGTTGGATAGAAGGCGACTACACCACCAGCGCTCAGCAATACGCCATCGGCATGAATCCTTTTGAAATAGCTAAGCCAGAAATCGGGATCATAATGCCCAGGATCATTCTCCACGAATGCCAACTGCGCCCAACGCATCGAACGGTCGAACCAGGGTGCATCGACGGGGGGAATAAAGTTGTTCATGGAGTCAGCAAAAACAGTAGAGCTACCCATGATCGTTGCGCCACCAATGGCGGTGGATGCTTTGATAAAGTTTCTTCTGTCCATAGGTTCTGATTTTCGATTTTCAAATCTGGCAATGGTGAATTCTCCTATTGAAAGTACGGACAAGACTTAAGATTACCATAGGGTCCCTTTACCCCAACGGATTAAAAAAGTTAGTTATTCAGCAATAATGAATCCATGTGTCAAAAATAAAAGACATTAAAAAATCCCGTAGAGATGATCCTATGGTAGAAAAATGCAGGTAAATTCCGGCCACAATTTCAATCGCGTTAATGAAAAAATCAGAAAGTCTTATCGCCCGGAGAAACGCCATAGTTCCCGAAGGCATGGGTATGTTTAGTCCGTTAACTATTGCTTCCGCCAAGGGTGCCGTTACCCTGGATGTCGATGGTAAAGAATACATTGATTTTGCCGGCGGCATTGGTGTTGTCAATGCAGGTCATTGCCCTAAACCAGTGGTAGATGCCATCGTGAAACAGTCGAAGCAATTGATTCACGCCTGCTTTCCGGTTTCCATTTATGAACCTTATGTAGAATTGTGTGAAACGCTGGCAAAGTTATTCCCGCACGGGAAGTCAACCAAGGTGATGCTTACCAATTCGGGAGCAGAGGCCGTTGAGAATGCTGTAAAAATTGCGCGTCAAGCAACGGGAAAGCAAGGTATTATTTGCTTTACCGGCGGTTTTCACGGCCGCACGTTGCTGGGGATGTCGCTCACGTCAAAGACAGGTTATAAAATTGGGTGTGGTCCTTTTGCGCCGGAAATTTATCGCCTTCCCTTTCCTGATTATTATAAGCGCAATGAGGGTTTGTTGATGGATCAATTTGTGGAACGTGAACTGAGAGCATTTAAAAATTATTTACAGACAATGGTAGATGCTTCTAACGTAGCCGCTGTGATTATGGAATTGGTGCAGGGCGAAGGTGGCTTTGTGGTAGCACCCAAAGACTATGTCAAAGGCCTTCATCGCATCTGTAAGGAAAAGGGGATATTATTAATACTGGATGAGGTACAGTCGGGTTTTGGTCGCACGGGAAAATGGTGCGCTTATGAGCATTATGATATTGTCCCGGATATTTCTACCTGGGCCAAATCCATGGGAAGTGGTATGCCCATTGGTGCCGTAATCGGCCGGGCTGAAGTGATGGATAAAACTACGAAAGGAACGTTGGGTGGAACTTACCTGGGTAACCCTGTAGCCTGTGCAGCGTCGCTGGCCACCATTCAGTATATGAAGGACATCGATCTTAATAGCAGAGCTGAAAAAGTTGGAAGGGCAGTGATGGATTTTTTCAATGACCTTCGAAAGGAATGCCATGCCATCGGTGATGTTAGGGGATTAGGTGCCATGGCGGCGTTTGAATTAGTAAAGGACAATGATCCGGATAAACCGGATCCAGAACTATGCAAGGCATTAATCAACGCCTGTGCAGCAAAAGGATTGCTTATTATTAGTGCAGGAACTTCGGGCAATGTAATCCGTATATTGAGCCCGTTAATTATTTCGAAAGCGCAATTGCAGAACGGACTCCGAATTCTCCGGGAAGAGTTGTTACGCCTTACAAAAAAATAGATACGATGAAGAAGAAAAGCTTTTCTGTTCTGGTCGCAGTTCTTGTCGTCAGCATTTTTTCTATGGCGCAAACTGTGAAGCCCCGTGCCCGCGATTTGGGTATTCCATTTGAGGGTATACCCGGAAAGTATAACGCGATTACCGATGTAGCAGGCGTTGAAGTAGGATATAAAACATTGATTGAAGGCAGTGGCAAACTCATTGTGGGCAAAGGCCCTGTCCGAACCGGAGTGACCGTTATATTCCCAAAAGGCAAAGGTTCATTGGATCGTGTATTCGCCGCCTGGTTTACATTAAATGGAAATGGTGAGATGACGGGTACTACCTGGGTTGATGAATCGGGAGGGTTAGGATCGCCAGTCCTCATTACCAATACGCACAGTGTCGGTATCGTGCGCGATGCCGTGATAGAATGGTATATGAAGAAAGTAAAGGGCAGCGAATATTCAGGCGACATCAGTTTGCCGGTGGTTGCAGAAACATGGGACGGATTTCTGAATGACATCAATGGCTTTCATGTGAAGAAAGAACACGTCTTTGAGGCCATGGAGAGTGCAACCGGGGGGCCTATTCGCGAGGGAAATGTGGGAGGAGGGACGGGTATGATTGCTCATCAGTTTAAAGGAGGAACCGGCACTTCGTCAAGAAAGCTGGTTGCGACCGACGGTGGCTATACCGTAGGGGTTCTGGTCCAAGCGAATTATGGAAAGCGTTCATTGTTATCCATTGCCGGAGTTCCCGTAGGTAAAGAAATTGCGGACCTTCTTCCTTATCAAGCAAAGGTTGACACAGATCAGGGTTCCATCATTGTCGTAGTAGCCACGGATGCCCCGGTGTTGCCACATCAGCTCGAGCGGATAGTAAAACGTGTCTCGTTAGGTATTGGTGTGATGGGCGGTCGCGGTGGAAACTCTTCCGGAGATATTTTTATTGCTTTCTCTACGGCCAATTCTGAAGTATCCAAGAACGAAGGCATTGCACACCTGGAAATGCTTCCGAACGAAAAAATAAATCCGCTTTTTGAAGCCGCAACAGCTGCCACGGAAGAGGCTATTGTTAATGCGATGATTGCCGCTGAAACGATGGAAGGAATTAACGGAAACAAAGTATATGCCATTCCGCATGACCGGCTGATTGCTGTGCTGAAGAAATACAATAGAATTAAATAAAGGGTGGAGTATCGTCATTGCGAGTTAATCACGTTGGGCCAAGGAAAAAATTGGGCTATGACGTAAGTTGCTTACGCAAAAAGCATAGCAGCTACAAAACCCGTTTTTCCATTTGGTGCCTTCGAAGCCCGTTTGCGAGTTTGGGACTGTTGTTTT
>Ga0184629_10000567_pt1 | contig 16451 bp, 14 predicted proteins | sample PLM4_32_b1_FD_133158 | JGI IMG/M metagenome (GOLD analysis project Ga0184629, IMG submission 133158) | Groundwater sediment microbial communities from an aquifer in East River, Colorado, USA - PLM4_32_b1 | ecosystem: Environmental > Terrestrial > Soil > Riparian zone | place: USA: East River... | reverse complement strand
TATTAAGCCACTCCTTAAATTCAGCTGCCTTATTTTTGCTTATGATGACATCTTCAGGAGATGGAGCGGCAGTCGCAATTTTTAACTGACTGGTCCCATAACGATAAATCTTTTCGATAGACCGAATGGAAATAACAAACTGACGGTTTGCGCGAAAGAATATGTTCTTATCCAGCGATTCGAATAACTCATCCAGGCTTGTGTTGGAATTATACACTTTTTTTGTAAGACAGTGAATATAGGTCAGGCTGTTCTGGGTGTGCAGGAAGGCAATTTCCTCGACGGGAACGGAAACCAATTCATCACGCCAATAGGTGAGCAGCCTTTTTTTGACTTTTTCTTCAGCAGGTTTTTGCGTGGATTTCTCATCCCCATCAAGAGTGACCGGCAAATGCTGTTCAACCTTCATTTTGTATTCTTTAATATCTAAATTAAGCTTTGATAAATTCCGTAGGTCATCCACCAACCTGTCTTTTTCAAGCTCAATTCCCTTTTCATATCTACTCCCCAGCCAGCGCACAATTGTGAATGATAAAAGAATAATCAGTATCGATGCCAGACTATTAATAAGAATGATGTTCACTTTAATGGTGGAAAGCTGTTTTTGCAAGGTTGAAATATTAGCATGTGCGGCAAGCATCCACTCGGTATTTTTAACGGGATAAACATAGATTATTTCCGACCGGTCCTCAGCCATAAAATCGCGTAACCCACCATTTGCTTTTCCTTTTCGCAAAAGATCATAGAAATTTTCTGAGTAATTATCCCCGATACCGGTCAGCTTAGAATTTTGCCTGTCTATTTTCAGGCCAACCCTTTTTGGATCAGGATGGCAGATCTCCACTCCGGAAGTATTGTACATACAGATAAACCCGGTTTCCATACTGGTATTTTCGATACTTCGCTGAAGCCCGGAAGAAATTTCATCTTTGGATATACCGTTCGCAAGTTGGGTCTCAAGAATTTTGGATATCTCGTAGGCTTCCCTCTTACTGGAGGCAAGCTGCGCGCTCAGCAACTGTTCTGAACTCATGATAATTAGCTGGTTAATGCTCAAAGCATTTATACAGAATACCGCAAAAGTAATTCCCGCAAGAGTAAACAGATATAATCGGTCTTTTTGCATAATTGTCTCCTGATTTTTAAGTCAAATATTTTCCGGGGTTCCACGGAAATAATTTCGTCCGTAGGATTTGTGATTTTCTTCTAAGGCTCTAGTCGGTAATTTCCATTTCACGCCTAAATACATTGACCGAAAGGAAATTGGACAATATTGCGCATTTTCAAGAACCCGCCATTGCTATGGTGCTTCTAAAACGAATTTACCAGTGATCTGAACTTGAATCGACGGGCCCTTACTACGGCATTTTGCGCACATATTTACATTCCAAAGGTTCTATCGATAGAAGATCTTTTTTAATAAACAAGGCGCAAAGGTGATCAAACGCTCACATTTAAAATGGTAATCCTCTTCCATAATAGGGTAATTATGTTGCAAAGGATAGGTTTTGGAAGTTTTGAATCCTCACCGTGCTGACGTCGGAAATATTCAAATGGGTTTGACTGGGAATCAGCTTCGGTCAAATAGCCCTGGTTTAACTGAACTTTTGCCGCACAGTTGGCTTAACGCGAAGCTCACTTGTCCTGACAGTATCTTCAATTTCTCAACTACTATTGCTACATCGTTGGTTCTAAAGATTTTGAAATAACCCTGTATACGAATGCCAAGTAACTCGTGCCCTATTTGTACCCCACGTTCGTGAAGTTCTTGTAACATATTGACAATTAAGATTTAGTCAAGTGAGGTATAGTCTACTCTCAATTTGGATTCAGGATGACCTTAAAAAAATAATCCAGGGTGGCGTACCATTATACTCCGGCAACCCTTCTTTTATACTCTGCCAATGCATCCTCCACTCTTTGCTTAGCGGTAGTATCTCCAGGTACATTGTGCGATGGATGGATATAGAGTTTAACTCCTCTGTCAGCCAATATTTCGGCTACCGTGGTGACAGTCATCCACACACAGGTAATAAAAGCCATCGTCGAAACCGGGCCAATTTTATCCTGGTGATTTTTGAGGGTGACAGATGAATCACCTATCGGAGCGCAGGAATCAACAACGAGATCTGCAATGTCGAATATGGTCTTTCCACTGGAGTGTCGCGACTGCTTTCCTTTTGCTTCGGCTGCAGAACCGTAAGCAATAACTTTCATGCCTCGCTTTTTTGCCTCCAGGGCAATATCAATGTTCACATTATTGATACCTGAATGTGAAAAAAGCCACATCGTATCCCGCGTGTCGAAGTTGTAGCCCTTCATAATTTCCACGCCGTAACCCTCTACGCGCTCTAAGAACAAAAACTGATGAACGCCCATTTCCCCCGTTATCCGCGTAAAAAAAGTCAGCGGAAGTTCGATGATGGGATGAAATCCCACGAATCCTCCGATACGCGGATACATTTCTTCTATCGGAATAGTAGCATGGCCACATCCGAAGGTATGCACCCATCTCCCCGCTTCAATACTGTCAGCCATGATCTCCGCCGCGTTACGGATATTATCCAGTTGTGTTTCTTCAATCCGGGACATAATTTCCCGCGCATTGTTAAGCCATTGTTTTGCCAGCATATTTAGTTCTTATTAAAGTTAAAGTTTGATTTTCTTATGTATTGCAAAGGACAATAAAATCATGATCATCAAAAGTGCAAAAGAGACGGTAGTTAAATGCTGAATGCCATAGGTCTCTGCGATTATACCCATTAAATAATTGACGATCATATTTCCTATTAAGGCTATAGTCAACACGAGACTGAACGCTGTGCCTGAAAGTTCTACATAGAGATTTCCCACAAATCCCAGCATAACGGGAAACCCTGCTGACAGCCCTGCCCCGATTAGCACGAGCCCCCCTACGGCGATGCCATATGAAGCGGAGGATTGTAGCAAAAAACACCCGACCAATAAAAATGCAAAAGACACTAATAATATTTTCTGGCCTGGAACATTTCTTAAAATGCTCCCTGTCACCAATCTCATGACGGCCATACCGGTGACATAAAGTGACAATGCGTATAATGCTTTGCTGCTGGAAATAGATAACGCCTGTACCAAATAAGTAGTGGTCCAGTTATTAATAATTCCTTCAAAGCTGCTTTGACAAAAAAGAAATAAACCAATGAGCAGCAGTACTTCGCTCTGCAATAATTGTAAACCTTTTAGAAAAGGGATTCCTTGCGTTTGTTTGGGTTCCGGAAATTTTGTGATCATAAACAATACTGCGGCTAGAAGCGGCAAATAACCAACGGAGGAAACAATCCCCTGAAAAGTAAATTGTTTTTCAAGCATTCCAAGGATAAAGGGCATCCCCAATGCACCAATGGCGAAGAACAGTCCTAACAAACTTAAATTAGCGCCCTTATTGGTCGTACTGATATCCGCTACTACAGCATTGCTGGCCCCATTGATGGCTCCGCCACCTAACCCGAAAAGAAATATACAAACCCGTAAAAGGTTCAGCGAAGAAGCATATGCAATGCCCTGAAATCCGGCTAACATAGAAAGGCAGGCCAACACAAAGATGATCTTATAGCCATACCTGTCGGAGAAAGGTCCAAACAATAACGAACCTGCTAATATTCCCACGGGAAGGATAGAGAATAAAGCGCCTGCTGAAATTTTATCAAGATGATATTCTTCCTGAAGCCCTGCAGCAACCGAACCTAGCGTGATCAGTGAAATTCCAAATAGCAACATGCCAAGACAGGCGGAGGCGAATACAAGTTTCGTGGCATACATATAATAAGATCAGGTGCGATGGATATTTTTCAAGGCAAGAAAACCTGCTCCATAGATACTTGCTTCACCCGGTAAGCCTGACTGCTCAAAATTCACCTGAGTCACACTAATGGGTTGTGCCCACTTCGCTGCTTCTGCTTTTATGGAGGGTATAAATTTTATTGCAGGGCCAAATACGCCCCCACCGAAAATTATTTTTTCCGGATTGAAAACGCTGATCAAATTCGCTACTGCCATTCCCCAGTATTCAATACATTCCTGAATCACCTGAAGGGCTACAGGATCATTCTCTTCAAAGGCGGCAAACACATGATGCGCCGTAATTTTTTCAGGTGCATATTCTCTTAATACTCCACGGTAAGCGGACTCTTCCTGCAATATTTCTCGCGTTAATTTTGCAATACCTTCACCCGAGGCATAGTATTCAAAACATCCGCATGGAATATATTTTTTTTGATAGGGTTTATGCAGGGCCATCCACCCTACAGCACCGGCGATATCATGTGCACCGCGAAGAATAATTCCATCTATTAAGATACCCGCACCAATGCCTGTTCCAACCGCCAGGTATATGGCGTCTTTACAACCCCTGGCATTTCCTTGCCACTGTTCACCCAAAATAGCGCAGGCACGATCGCTATCAATACTCACCGGAATGGCTCCCGCTACTTGCTTAATTTCCTTTAACAAGGGATAGTCTTCCCATCCAGCGATATTCGGCGCCCACACGGTGCCCGTTTTCTTACGACTTATACCGGGCATTGATACTCCAATAGATTGGATCGGAGATCCTTCAGAAAAAGTATATTTTTTTATCAGCTCAATAATGAGTCCTCCCACCTCATTACCTTTTCTATTGTCCAGAGCAATGACTTCTTTGGACAACATCTTTCCCGATTCTGACAATATCGCTATTGCCAGTTTGGTACCCCCTAAATCAATTCCGATTATCGACATAATGCAACATCCTAAATGTATAAATTAAAAAAGCAATGATAAAATCCGTTGAAAAAACTGCACGCTTAAGTATTGCAGAAAAGCATGGTAGCTCAGAAGACAAGGGCTACAACTCTAATGCTATCCACTACTTGCTGCCTGTAAACAGATAGAATCATTCAGGCACAGTATGCACAGGAGACCCAAGTATAGGGAGAAAATAGTGACGTGTTGGCATGCCAGGAAATCGTGCTAAACTTGTTTTAGCTTATTCCGATAAGCAATTTTAGTGATCAGAACAAAAAGTACCGGCACAACAAAGATGGCCAGTGAACTTGCAGCAAACATCCCTCCTGCCACCGTCCAACCAATTGTTTTACGGGCTTCGGCTCCTGCACCGGAAGAGAATGCCAATGGCATTACACCAAGGATAAAAGCCAGCGACGTCATAATGATCGGGCGTAACCGAAGTTGCACTGCTTCCAACGTAGCCGCTACGATATCCATCCCATGGTCAACCCGCGCTTTAGCGAACTCCACAATCAGTATCGCATTTTTTGCAGCGAGTCCGATGAGTGTGATCAAACCGATCTGCGCGTAAATGTTATTGGTAAGATTTGGAAGGAGCGTCAGCGTAAGAATTGAACCAAAAGCTCCGATCGGCACAGCAAACAGTACGGAAAATGGCACAGACCAGCTTTCATAAAGCGCCGCCAGAAATAGAAATACAAAGACGATGGAGATCGCGAAAATTAATCCGGTGCTGCTTCCAGCCTTGATCTCTTCGCGACTCATACCACCAAACTCGTAACCATAACCTACGGGTAACTCTTGGGCTGCAACTTCTTTCAGTGCATCAATGGCCTGGCCACTGCTATAGCCTGGCTTTGCGGCCCCCATGATTTCGGCCGAACGATATAGATTGTAATGCGAAACCAGAGGAGGTGTCTCAATGAGTTGTGAGGTGATCAATGCACTAAGCGGAACCATATTACCGGCGCTGTTACGGACGTGGTATTTGCCAATATCATTAATGTTACGCCTGAACAGGGTATCAGCCTGCGCTACAACGCGGAAATTTCTTCCGTAAATATTAAAGTCGTTTACATAGCTACTGCCAAGTAAGGTAGCCAGTGTGCTGTATGCTTCAGCAACAGATACTCCTAATTTCTTTGCTTTTTCCTTATCGATATCCACCTGGTAAGATGGGGTTCGAGAGGTAAAGAATGAATAGGCCATGGCAATCTCAGGGCGCTGGTTAACGGCTCCTAAAAATTTGCGCATCACAGCCTCAAACTGGCGAACGTCATCTGTACTTGTCGTTTGTTGCAATTCGAATGTAAAGCCAGAAGACTGCCCAATTCCCGGTATCGCAGGAGGTGAAACGACAAGGATGCGCGCTTCCTTAATATCAGCGGTTAACCTTTGTATTTCAGCCATGATTTTTGGGACGCTCTCCGTTTTGAGGTCACGGTCATCCCAGTGCTTGAGATTAACGAATACTGTTCCCGCATTGGACTTACTGGAAAATGTAAGGATGTTCAATCCCGCGAGTCCACCGACTAATTTTACCGCGGGAATTGTTTGTATCCTTTTTTGCAATTCCTGCAGCATTTCAACGCTTCGTGTGGTGGATGTACCTTCTGGCATTTCATAGGTAACCATTACCCGCTTTTCATCTTCGGTAGGAATAAACCCAGTAGGTTTATTCTTGAACATAAAAAACAATCCAACGAATAAACACACCATCATGACCAACACGTATGGAGTTCTCCGGATCCAAGAATTCACCCCATTTGTATAGGCACCCGTTACTTTTTCGAACCAGGTATTGAATCGGTCATGGAATCTGTCAAGAAAAGACTTCTTCCCATTTTCCGCGGCAGGCTTTAACAAAAGCATACTTAATGCCGGCGTCAATGACAGGGCAACGAATGCAGATATAATTACGGAAACGGCTATTGTTATGGCAAACTGCTGATACAATTTCCCGACAATTCCCGGAACAAATCCAACAGGAACGAACACTGCAAAAAGAATTAATGCAATCGCTATAACAGGAGCTGAAATGTCTTTCATGGCCTTAATTGTTGCATCTTTTGCTGACAACTTTTCATAATCCATATTATGCTGGATCGCTTCCACCACCACAATTGCATCATCTACGACAATACCAATTGACAACACAAATGCAAAAAGGGTAAGCGTATTGATCGTAAAGCCGAATGGAATGAAGAAGATAAACGTACCAATCAAGGATACAGGAATTGCCAACACCGGAATTAAAGTGGCACGCCAGTTTTGGAGGAACAGGAACACGACAATGACCACTAACGTCAACGCCTCTAATAAGGTAATGATTACTTCCTCAATGGAGACTTCCACCACAGAAGTTGTTTCCACTGGAATCAGGATATCAACATCTTTGGGAAACCCTTTCTTCAATTCTTCCAGCGCTTTCATCACACCTGCATTGGTCTCCAATGCATTGGCGCCAGGAGCCAGGTAAAGTATCATGAACGCACTCTTCTTATTACCCATCACAAAGGGATTGTTGCTGTAATTGAATTTTGCCAGCTCCACGCGCGCAATATCCTTCAGGTACACCATATTTCCCTGAACAGGATTCGTTCGAACAATGATGTTTTCGAAGTCTTCTACCTTATTAATCCGGCTATTGGTCACCACGTTGTATTCAAAAGCTTGTGCTTTCGGTTGTGGATTTCCACCAACAGAACCTGCGCCTATCTGTAAATTCTGTTCCAGGAGTGCCGCATTAACTTCCACCGGACTTATTCCGAGGCTGGCAAGCTTCTCGGGATTTAGCCAAATGCGCATGCCGAAGTCGTCGCCGAAGGAGAGGGCATCTCCCACCCCTTTCACGCGCAGCAATGGATCTTTTAAATAAATGTTGGCGAAGTTCCCCAGGAATGGTCCGTCATGTGTTCCATTTGGAGAGTAGATAGCCAGTACAAGGAAAAAGCTTGGATTGCGTTTTCGAACTGTCAATCCGAGACGTTTCACAATTTCTGGCAAGGCAGGCTCCGCTACACTCACCCGGTTTTGAACATCGAGCGTTGCAATATTAATGTCGGTGCCAATATCGAAGCTTACGGTAATGCTGCTGAAGCCATTACTGGTGCTGGTGCTCGAAATGTAGGCCATGCCTGGTGTGCCGTTCACTTGCGATTCGATCGCAGTTGTAGTTGTCTGCTCCACGGTTTGGGCATCGGCGCCAATATAGTTTCCCTGGATTGAAACCGTAGGTGGTGTTATATCCGGATACTGCGAAATGGGCAGTGTGCTCATCGCGATCAATCCGACCAGCACGATCACAATGGATATGACCATGGCGGTGACGGGTCTTTTTATAAAAACATCTGCTATCATTGTTCTTCAGTATTGAATAATGGATCTTCTTTCTATTGTTTCGGGGCCGCAGGTGCAGCAACATTAATGGCTGAGCCTTCGCGAAGGTTTTGGACACCTTCGGTTACGATGGTCTCTCCTTCCTTCAAGCCTTCGTTAATAATTACGGACTTACCAATCTGGTTGCCCAACGCGACTTTGCGCTGAGACACTTTAGCACTATCCACGACGTAGACAAAAAATTCTCCGAGCTGCTCCGTGATCGCTTTGTAGGGAACAAGCACAGATTTTTGAGTTTTTGATAACACTTTAAGTGTTCCACTCATGCCTGCTCGTAACGCGTGGTCTGGATTGGGAAAAATTAACCGCATTTTAATAGTACCGGTTTGTGGGTCAACGGCCCTATCGATAATGCTGATCTTTCCATAAGCCGGATATACCTGGGTGCCAAACGCCAGGCGAAACGTAGAATCTGATTTTGATATATTGGCTTTTGCAAGCTGTGTAAATCGATAGATCTCTTTTTGATCTACCGTGATGTCTGCACCCATGGGATCATCCGATGATATAGTGTTCAGCAAGGTTTGCCCCGGTGAAACGGAAGCTCCGATACGTACAGCAGAAATCCCAATCGTTCCATCAAAAGGCGCAAGAATAGTAGTGTATCGAACGTTGGTCTGAACACTTCTTACGGTTGCCTTCGCTGCTTCCACCTGTTTTTGCGCTGCCTCATAGGCAGCTTCAGCATAATCCACTTGTTGCTTTGCAATGGCATCGCTCTTATTCAACTCCCGGTAGCGCTCCACATCTTTTTGCGCCTTCACCAAATTTGTTTCCTGGACATGAAGGTTAGCCAGAGCTTGTTGATACGCACCTTCTGATTGCTGGGGGTCTATGGAATATAATTTCTGTCCTTTCTTTACTTTTTCACCTTCCTTGAAATGGATGGCCGTGATATAGCCATTTACTTGTGGTCGGAGTTCCACTTCATTTAATGCTCTTACGATGGCCGGATATTCATCATAGTAGGCCGCATCTGATGTGCTCACCTGATATACCACGACAGACACGGGCGGAGGTCCCTGCATTCCGGATTGATTTTTATTTCCGCATGCGGCTGCCAGGAATAGTAGTGCGATAAGTGAGTTGTGCTGGAGATTTTTAAGTAACATATGGGTGAAGGAAAATTTCTAGTTAATAATTGATTTGACCCAGGGCACGGAGTACATCCATCTTACTGGCGAGCACGAGGTATAAAGAGTTAAAATAATTGATTCGTGTTGTGCGAAGATCACTTTCCGCTATGGTAACATCGAGGTAGGCCCGCACACCATTTCGATATTGAAGCTGGATAACATCATACACCTCTTTGGCTAATACTACGTTTTCTTTTTGTGTCAGGTAGTTGACAAGATTACTTTTATAGGCTGCCAGCGCTCGTGTATATTCCGTCGTCAACATATTTTGCAAATTAGTGAGGCTTATGTCAAGCCGCTCACCGGTTAGTTTTTGTTCCTGGATTTTACTGATGCGCTTTCCTCCCTGGAAGATTGGAAATGACAGCGTCGCACCCAAGTATGAGTAGGGGAATCGCTTGTCAAATAATTCCCTGAAAGCATTACTTTGATAATTGAGGTTATAATTTCCATAAGCATTGAGCGACGGAAGGAACGCCCAATTACTGTATTTTACATTCGCGTTTTGCAATTCTTTTTGTGTGTAAAGAATTTTATAGTCAATATGGGATGAATAATTGATCTCCTGCAATGTGTCGATTGCAATTTCAGCCTCCATCTGCAACGTATCGTATTGAAGCGGCAGATCATGGGCTATGGGATACCCCATCAGCGTTTTTAGATACTCCAGTTTATACTTCAGTAATTCCGTACTTGTCTTCAGTGATGCTTGCGCATTGCCTAATAAAATAGTCGCTCTTTTGTAATCTGTTTTATCCGCAATTCCACTGTTGTACCTGCTGTATGCATCCTTCAGGCTTCGCTGCAGCCGCACGATCGACTCTTCATTTACTTTAATTTGCTGTGACGTAGCCAGTACATCATAAAATGCCTTCGTCGCATTGACAACGACATCAATCTTACTGCGGCTGATATTCTGCTCAGCCTGTATCCTTACTTTCGAGGCTGTGCTGCTAGCCAGCAAAACATCGCGATTAAAAATGGTTTGTGTGGCCGTGAACTGGATGTAAGAGGTGTTGGTTACACCAATTGGAATAACCGTTCCGTTAAAGACAGTTTTTTGAAGGTCAAGAAAGCGCTGATAGCTGTAATTGAAATTGATTTGAGGATACCAATCTGCAAGTTTACCTTTAATTAACTTGTTGGTAATTTCTTTGTCAAGCTCGGCCTGCTGAACAGCAGGTTGATGTATTAGTGCATACTCCACTACCTTGTCCAGTGTAGCAACCTGTAGTAAACTGTCTGGAGCAGTGCTTTGTGTGATGCCAACCTGGGGAAGTAGCAGGGCAATGAAAATTATCCAATAGGGTATTCGTGGTTTTGGTCGGTTTGATAGCATAATTAATAAATCTTACGAGCGGTTTTATTCAATTCTTCTTTTACCGTCAGCTCGGGCATTTCTTCGTTGAAAATAGTTCTGAAAATAATACGTTTACGTTCAATCAAAAATTTGTGATAGGCAGCATCGGTCATGCCATGAATCGTTTGAAGGACGACCTTTGCAAGCAAGGGGTAATTACATAGCGCCGATAAATTAACCATAAAATGTTCCGGTGATATCGGAGCAATTTTTCCTTTTGTAATTTCTTCTTCAAGCTGTTTCCGGATAAGGTCGCTGGAAGTGATCCGGTCCTTAGAACAGAAAAGTTTTACTTTATCCGGACGTCTTGCGGTTTCACTGATGATAAAATTGTCGAGGTAGGGATAGGTAAGGCCATAGTCCACCACTGCATTAATGTAGTTCGCGATCTTTTCCCGGAAAGTTAAGTCTGAGGTGAGTATGTTACGGACTCTTTCTTTCTTTTCCAGGAGGGTTTCATCCAACAGCATCTCCAGCATCTGCTCACGTGAGCGGAAATAGTAGTGGATCAACGCACGGTTAACCCCTGCCTCATCGGCTATTTCTTGTGTGGTCGCATTTAAAAATCCTTTTTGAAAGAATAAGATTCTCGCCTTTTCTTTGATTAGTTTTTCAGTCTGCGCTTCCTCTGCTCCCATTGTCTTTTTTGTTTAACAATTTTGTTAAAACGCAAAGTAAAAGCATTTGGGTTCCTTTTTCCTAGGAATATTTTTCTGTATCGAAGGAAATATCAACCACCTGCCAAGAAAATTAACATTGAAAACGGTTGCGTAGTGCAAATTCGGTCTAAGAAAAATTGATCATTGTTGCCCCTCTTTAATGCTTAGTCGGCATTTTAGCAAGTGAAACATAAACTGTATCTCCCTTAGAGAAGTTACAAGTTTCAGTTTTTACCGCGATGACAGTTTCCGTGCATTCAACTTCGGTTTCATAGTAGCTTCCAAAGAAATTCACACGAGTCACTTTTCCGGAAAGACCCCCGCTTCTTTTATAAACTATTTTAAATTGTTCGGGACGGACAAATAGTCTTTTTCGCGTATTTCTTGTTTGAACAAGCTTGGAAAACAGTTCAGTCTTTGGATCGATGACACTATATTTTCCGAAAAGTCCGGCTACGTACTCATTTACTGGTTGTCTATAGATTTTTTCAGGTGATCCTTGTTGAACTATTTGTCCGTCCTTCATGACTATAATCTTTTTGGCCCATGAAAGGATATCCTCCGGATCATGTGAAATGAGTATACACGAAACTCTTAGCCTGTCACCAATATCCTGGATAATTGAATTCAATATATTTTTGTGAAGCCTGTCCAGGTTGGAAAATGGTTCGTCCAACAATAAAAGCCTGGGAGATGAGATTAATAACCGGGCAATTGCAATTCTCTGCCTCTCACCTCCGGATAGCTGGTCGGCTTTTCGTTTTAACAAATGGTTGATCCTGCAGACTTCATAGAGAACGTTTGCTTCTTCGACAGCGCGTGTATTTGAGTATTCCAAAGCCTGTTCAACTCTTAAAAACTTTGGCAACTCAAAGTCCTGAGATAAATAGCATATACCAGGATGTCCCGGCACCATATTATCAAGTGGGCCTATCACCTTTTTGTTTTCAAATAGTATTTCACCCGTATCCGGCTGGACTAACCCTGCGATAATTTTTAACAGGGTAGTTTTGCCGGAGCCTGTTTCCCCTGCAATGGCAATTTTCTGAAGCCTTCGTTGGGAAAAGGTGATGTCATTTAATATAAACCCGGCCTCGCCTTGTTTACAGATTCCAGATACGCTTAATAAATTCATGCTTATCGTTGCTTGTTACCCAGTTCTATTCAAATTCGAGCGAGTTGTTTTCTTATTACATCGTTCACGACAGTTTCATAAACGTTCATATCCGACGATCGCTTTGTTCGGCGCTGAACAGTTCTAATATATAAATATTGTTTTAGAAACCGCTAGCCACTTTTTTATTTGTGGCATCAAAGTGGGGTTACAATGCTTTTTTAGTCTCAACTCAAAACCTCCACAAATGAAATCTGCTATATACCGCGTTAAACTGCTCACATTTTTAATAGTAGCCGTTTTCACCACCAGCCTTGTAAAGGCACAATCTTCAGACGATTCAAAAAAATTAAGGGACACCATTCTTCATTTGGATAGTACCTTCTGGGAAGCTTACAATGCCTGTGATGTAGACAAAATGGGAACGTTTTTTACCGACGACCTTGAATTCTATCATGACAAAGGCGGATTAAGTACTCCTCTTTCAGATTTGATGGCGTCAGTGCGAAAAGGGCTTTGTGGTAATGAGAACTTCAGATTGAGAAGGGAGGCAGTTGAAGGTACGGTGAAAGTTTATCCTTTAAATAATTACGGAGCTTTAATATCGGGTGAACATGTTTTTTACATCAATGAAGCGGGTAAAAAAGAAAGGCTGGATGGACTTGCCAAATTTACCCATGTCTGGAGGAACCAAAACAATGAGTGGAAAATGTCGCGTGTATTGAGCTATGATCATGGACCTGCGCCGTATAAAAATTTGAGAAAGGAAGTATCGTTATCGCCATCCCTATTGAAGCAGTACGCAGGCAAATATGAATCAGCAAAAGCCGAAATAATAACCATTATCCCGGAAGGGAGCGTCTTAAAATTACAAGCCCCTAATTTTCAACCTACGCTATATGCTGAAGGGGAGAACATCTTCTTTCTTAAAGACAGGGATTTACAAGTTGAGTTTGTGAAAGACAATAGAAATAAGGTCGTAAAAATGATTGTTCGCGAAAACGGAGCGGTCGTCGAAGAAGCAAAGAGAATTTTATAACTGCGCGTTAGAGCACATGGTTGTCCGCCATTGGGTATTATTGCATAATGGGTTTGACCCATGCATGATGGATGCGCAAAAATTCAAACTTCCATTAGAGATCATTTTGCGCCCACCACCTTATAGATCTTTCCGTCAGGCTTGGTCGTTATGTAAAGTTCTCCGTGCCGATCCCGGCCAAAGCGTTCATCAACCTTGTCAGCTCCGCAAAGTTCAACCAGTGTCTTGCGTGTTCCGTCTATGGAAATCTGCAGTTCTCTGATGATTGCCTGGCTTCCCAACTTCAGGTCTTTCATTTCCACATAAAACAGTCTCCCTTTAACGATGTCGCCGAAGAGAAATTTCCCCGCCAATTGTGGTATTGCTTTACCGCTATATTCAAACCCTCCGGCTATTGCATTGCCCTCATCGTGGTCATACTCTGCCACCGGATAGTTGAAATTGTATTTTGCATCATCCGGAGGTAGGGGATAGATGTTATGCATATTCTGTGAAGGATCAATGACAAACGTGCCTTCACGGATAGGCCAGCCGCTGTCAAGACCAGGTTGAATCATGTATAAGGACTCAACTTTGTGATGTCCAATATTGGAGACCAGCATCACCCCTGCTTTACTCCAGGTAATACGATGTGGATTTCTGAAACCATAAGCAAAAATTTCTTTATACGTTTTGGGATTATCTGTATTCGCAAAAGGATTTTTCGAGGGAATACCATAGTGTCCATTGGTACTATTGCTCCCCGTGGGGTCGATTCGAAGAACGGTGCCCCAAATTTTTTCTGTGCTGTGACAGAGGAATGGATACCCGGTTTCGGCGCTTCCTCCATCGCCAATACCAATGTAGAGTAAACCGTAGTCTTCATCACCTGGTTTCGCGAGTGAGTTGAAGGTGATCTCCTGCATTCCATGGATGCCGGTGACCATATTTACACGGAAAAGTTCGCGGCTTTCTCCTGTAAATGGAATCGCGCCAGGTTGTTTTGTTTTCCATTCGGACAACACCCATTGTAAAGTCACTTTGATAGAATCCGCATAATCGAAATCTGCTTTACCGGAACCAGGTGACTCAGTGTGTGTGGTGTATAAGATCCCATTTTTCGCAAACTCAGGATGGAAAGCAAAGCTTCCAAAACCAGTCGCGAGACCAGGCTGATGGATGAATTTAGGTTTCAACTTGGCGATGTCCAGATAGATCACCGGCTGATTCCCGGTAAGGTGATACAGCTTACCCCGGAGGTCCATTACAAATAATTTGTCAGCATTCGGCTGATAGTCAAGTTTAGCGATTCTCGTAGATGGTTCCTCTTCACTGGAAGGAGGTATTTGTGTCACCAGCTCAAGGTTAACTACCAGGTCAGACATTGGGATAGGTTCAGGGATCGGGTTTTTCAATGCATTTGGGTCAAGTCTTTCCTTTACAGGATCAGGTGCTTCTTTTGTGTTTAAAAAAGCAATGAGGGCGTCGATTTTATCCTCCGTATAATGCGAAAAGGGCGGCATAAAGGTTTTATACTTTTCATGTAGCTGGCTGGACCTTTCATCTCCTGATTCAATCCATGCTTTCGGGTCATGGATAAAATTCTTAATCCAACCAACGGAAACTGCGGAAGTTAACCCACCCAACTGCGGACCGATTCCATCCTGTGTGAAACCGTGACACGAACTACAGTCTTGCATAAAAGTGGTTTCCCCGCTGGCAATGGATGATGAATCGGTTGCGATGGCAGTTTTATCCGCAGATGTTTTAGAATTGCAGGCGTTGAGATAAATCAAAATGCTTGCTGAAATAATTAGAATTCCTTTTTTCATGGTGTACGGCAAAGTCTGTAGTGATCTCAAATCTAGAACTTTAAATAGTTCCTCCTATGGATTTCAAGATTTTCGTCTATTTCATCTCAAAAATAGAAACATATTATATCGTTTACCGTATTTATCCACAGAACATAGTCGCGTATGAAAGGATATATTGGAGAATTTGAGGAACTCGTACTCCTAACTATTGCCAGCCTCGATACCGAAGCGTATGGTGTTTCGATCAAAGAAGATATCGAAAAAAGAGCTAATCGAAGCATTAGCATTGGTGCGCTGCACTCCACCATCACGCGATTGGAAGAAAAAGGATTTATTAAATCGCGATTAGGTGACCCTACCCAGGAACGCGGTGGAAGACGCAAACGTTTCTTTGAACTTACCCATGAAGGTAAGGTGGCTCTTCACCAAATGAAAAGCTTACGAGATGAACTGTGGAAACTTTCAAAAGCAACATTGTCACTGACAAAATGAGAAATCACAAGTCTATCAAACCACCGCGCCTCGCCGAAAAGCTTTTCGAATGGTATTGCGCGAATGCCGCTATTGAAGACCTCCGGGGAGATATGGAGGAACTTTTTTATTTGAATCTTAAAAGGATGTCGCCAACACGCGCTAAACTACGATACTGGAAACAGGTCGTTGCGCTTTTGTCGTCGTATGCAATTACAAGGCGGAAACGAAATGCATCGTACCATCCACTCTCTTATAACGCTTTTAATCCAGGTATGCTCAAAAATTATTTCCAAATCGCCACACGTAGCCTCGCACGTCATAAATTTTTTACCATCATCAATGTATTGGGCATGGCCATGGGTATGTCCATCGGCATACTCCTTCTCGCTATGTTATCCTTTCTTTGGAAATACGATACGTTTCACACGAACAAAGATAACATCTACCGCATCATTTCACGAACCGATAGCACGGAAGGCAGCGATGAGCTAGCTTCTGCTCCGGCTGAGTTGGCTGACGCATTAAAAGATAACACAACTTACATTAATGATGTGGTACGGATCAGCGCAACACTTAACGGCAATGCAACCTATGGGACACGCGAAGTTCCTTTGCAAGGTTATTTTGTTGATCCAAATTTCCTGGAAGTTTTTACTTTTCCGCTTGTCAAAGGCAACGCCCATACAGCCCTTGACAGGCCCAACAGCATCCTT